>OFFU01000202.1_pt1 | contig 68874 bp, 66 predicted proteins | sample 1521451 | NCBI WGS metagenome assembly OFFU01 (sample SAMEA3504106, study PRJEB24116) | mouse gut metagenome | biome: mouse gut; feature: mouse-associated habitat; material: faeces | place: Denmark | collected 2011 | reverse complement strand
GCCCTGCGGCTTGAGGATGGCAGCATATCCCACGCTGCGAGGGGCGGGCAGCCCCTCCTGGAACCCCACTCCGTAAGGGGTGGGAGCAGTCAGAGTACAAGATTTTGAGCCGGAGATTTCCGGAGAAGGAGTATAAAAATGATAAGGGATAATCGAAATAGAGAAATTGGTGAACGTATCATTGAGGTTGTGGTTACAAACCCCGGCCTGCCCAAGTTGTCAAGAGATGAAATTTCTGATAGCAGATTTTATTTTTGCCATGAGTTTTTTGTTGACGGACACTCCCTCACATGCAGCCTTCCTGCGAATTTTTCTCGTAGCCTCAATGCGAATTATTATGGCTGGCAGAAAATCGATCTAAGTAGAGTTGATTGGAACCAGTACCGTCCGGAGGGACAGCGAACAGATGTAGAAGGCGCAACAGCAGAAGGCGTAGACCGGTATGCAATTTCCGAAGCGGGGTGTTTTGATCGACATGTAGCAAACGATGTTTGGATTCGGTTTGTTCAGAATGAAAACTCGTTTTTATCCAGGTTTAATTCTCCCTGCCGTATGTCATCTAATATCCGCCGGGCGATTCTCCGGTTCATAGGGTTTGAATACTGTGGAAGGAGATTCTTTCCAACGGAGGAAAAGGACCCCTTCGGGCTGCCCATCGTTAATCCTGGAATCGAAATTTTTGCCTCTCCGACAGGATTGATTGTTACCTGGAAAGTGTCCGAAAACATGGATTGGTTCTGGGAACTGTCTCTAACGGTGAAATACCATTGTTCATTTAGAGATTTTAACAGTTTCCTTTGTCCTCGTGGAGGGTCATACGGATTTCGAGAGGGGCTTACATCCGCAAACGATGGGCTAATCGTCAAATACCAATCCGTCAATATGGGGTTCCTTCGCAAAATAATGGGTTATCCCATTTTGATTCAGCACTGGGGACAAGGTGTCTCTGGACTGGATGAACTCTGGCTCTGGGGTCATGAGGAGTTTGATTTGTTCTCTTGTGGATCTCCTGAATGGAACGAGATGAAAGAAAATATCAGAGAACAAATTCAGGCATTGGCAGACAAATACGCTCTGCTCAAAAGGATTTGTTGTGACGCAGAATAAATACCAAAGGAATTTGTAATAGCGAACCCCGCTTCTAGGCATTTGTCCAGAGGCGGGGCTTTTTTTTTGCAAGAATTAGGTGCGAACCCCTTGATATTTTTAACAGGGAATGTATATAATAGGGTATCATAAGCAGATACACCCTAAAGGAGGTTGCTATGAAAACGGTAGAATTGTTTGAGAAAATGTTTGGACAGCAGAATTCCGATGGAAGCGCCCAGAAATGGTATAGTCAGCCAGAATGGTACTGCGCAAAAGCCTATCGTTCCACCCAGAAGATTGGCTCAGAAATTCTTACTTTCAAAGACCCGCTTATCGCAAATCAGTGGAAGGAAGTTTCAGAAATTCTTCAGAGAGAAAATATTGCGGAGTTTATCTATGGAGCAAAGGATCCCGACCTATACTTACACCTGTTGGAGCTTCAAAATCTTGGTTGGAGGCTGAAGCAGATGTGCGTGGTTCCCATTTCTCCTTTCCAAGCCACCCACAATCTCTCATCTCCAGCAATTGTCCTTGCTTTTGCACCGGACGAGACTGTCGGCGTTAATGCTGGGACCTCCAAAAACCAGGGCCAAACCATACATATCACGGCAACAGACCTTGTTGCAAGTGCCATTATTGAGAGATTGCGAGTGGGAAAGAGAAGCTGGATATCCCTCCCGACCCTGGAAAAGTATGCTCAGGAAGTTACGGCGTGGTGGGAGAGTAAGGGTTATTCCGACATCCGTTCGCAGGTCAGTGAAGACGACTGGAACGAAGTCGTTGCTCATTATCCGGAATATTTTGAGCGGCTTCGGGCGAGAGGGATGACTGGGGAAGAGAAGGAGTTCATTGCCCGGAAGGAAGGGGTCAGCGAGCAAGAACTGCGGAGTCGGTTCTATGACGCCTTGCCAATTATATACCTAACAGCCCTATCTGAATCCTGGCAAATCCTACAGGCAAAATGAGTTTCGCACAAAAGCATTGCCGGAAGGAAGGCTAACCGCGCAAAAAAGAGCTGGGGAAGACGTATGTCTATCACCCAGCTCTTTTTGGTCAAATGATACCATCCTGTTCCGAACGCCGTTTGAGTATGCGGTATGCTTGCCTGAGTTGTTCGATATTGAAGTAACCGAAGTGGCAGTCTTCCACCGGGATTGCCATTTCTTCAGCCAGCCAACGATATAGTGCATCCCGTTCTCTCTTTTCGTGCTTTTTCCCTTTCCACATGGCGTCAAAAAGAGCATGGCACATGATTTTCCCTTTCCGCATACGTTCATCTGCCAGCAGCCCAAGTGCTTCTTTAGGGTGAGGCTTATGCGTTCCAACGTACGCACCGCAAGCAAGACATAAATAACAATAGCCGCTGCCATATTCCCGACCATGGTAGACGCGTGCATTGCTTGTATAGATAACTTTTCCTCCGCAGAGATTGCATACCTCTGGTTGTGTGTTTATCATCTTGGTACTCCTCATGACATAGGTTGACAGATAGAACAAATAGAATCTGCTTTTTTCTAATATACCATACTCCATAAACAAGTACAATAGACTGAGAAATTGGCGTAATGAACAAAAAGAGGGACTGGCTCAGACTGCCAGTCCTTTTTTTGAATTCTTGTCACCCCAATAATTGCTCAACCGTGTATGTCCATTTAGGCTCTTGCGTCATCTTTTCGTTGATCCAAAAGCGGATGTCTGCATCCAGACATAAGTGTTCAAAGAATCTGGTTACGAAATGGGAATCTAGGTCAGAACTCATGCGGTTAATTGTATACTCGGCTTGCTCCAGTGTTAGCCCATATGGGGTTTCCAGGCCAAGGGGAATCACAATGAGGGGATTTGTCTGGGAATCTTCTGGGGTAGCGACAGCGTCAAACCGAGCCTTCGCTTTTCTCATTTCCGGTGTTTCACCAACCGCCACCAGCAAATCAAGAGAGGGTTGGATGAGAAGCGCAGGGTTTTGAAGGTGGTGGGTGGAGAAGAACAACTTATCCTCAGCAATATAGGCTGGCAGGAGAGAAGAGCGGGGGAGGGGTGGGGTCATTCCAGGGCAGTGCATTTTGGAGGCCATGTGATATTTGTTTGCCGCAAGACTGAATCAAGCAGTAGGGAATATTCCAGAAGCTGTTTCTGGCATTCATTCAGATCCATGATGAGTTCATTCGTCGAAATACGGGCAAGGTTGATGGCCTTTTTCCCGTCTTCATCGGTAGATTTTTCGAATTTGTTAATTGATTCGAACCCTTTGTTTGTTTTTGCGATTGTGTCTCTAATACGCTTTGACATGCGGTCAATCTGCTCCTTTTTGTTGACTAGGTCCATGATTGTCATAGCGGCATCTCCTTTCATATTTTTTAATGCCCCGCTGCGTTGCAAGCCGCCCTCGCCAACTGGTGAGATGGACCAAGACCATTGTCATGCGGGGCTTATTGTGCCCTGGGCCGGACTCGAACCGACGACATACCGAAGGGGCGATCAACTCCCTACGGCGCTCTACCTACTGAGCTACCAAGGCATATATGGCTCCCATACGATGCGGGAAGCCATATTTTTTGTCAGAAAATCCGGGCCAGGATTGCATCGGCAATTTCCTGCTTTGTCTCACACTCCGCCTCGACCCCAGACGCTCCCACAACCATCGCCCAGTGTTTTCCGTTGCCAATTTTGGAAAGGTCATTAGCAATGATGTAATCTGCCTGGTTCTTTTCGCGTAGCCTGGAGGCGACGTTAAGAAGTTCGTCCCTCGCTACGCCCTCCAGAAGTTTAAAGCCCACCAGGGTAGTACTGGGGGAGAGCTTCTTGATGCTGCTGATAACCTTTGGGGTCAAGGTCAGCATTATCATCAGGTGGGACTCATAAGAGGAGATTTTTGTACTGTCATTCTGCACGGCCTCGGGACTGTCGAAGACTTCCATGAGCTCGTCGTACCCCAGTACACCCCCGGCCTCCGTCTGTTTCCGGATAATTTCGTCAATAAGATCTTCCGCTCGGATGGAATATGTGGCCTTATAATCGCCCACAGCGGCAGAATGCACCACAGCGTCGATTTTCTCAGTGGACAGAAGCCGAGTCAGCTCATCCAGCAGATCTTGCGTGGATTCAACCGTGATGCATTCCAACAGGGTAGAGGTTATGCGGGGCTTTAGGGAAAGTTTGGGGGAAAGGAAGTAGATCTTCTCGATCTTCTCTCGCCGCTCCCGGAGAAATGTTTCCGCAATGATGCTGCCAAGAGCGCCTGTGGACATGTTTGTGATTTTCATGACAGCATCAATTTGTTCATTTGTAGGCCCAGATGTAACGATAATTCTTTTCTTCATGGTCTTTTACCTCTCTTTTCAACGATTACTTGTGATACGCCACATAAACCGGCGTGAACAGCAAAATGCAGCTGAACCAATCCCAATTGGGTAGGTCATAGCTAGGCGGCAAGTCATCGCCCATAGACTCCAGGCACCTCACCCGTACCCCCAGATGCTCCGATCCATCGGTTCCTGTATGTTTTGGCTCAGGCTGCTTTTGAATCCACTGGTTGATAATACCTGCGACGATGTCAGGATCGTAGTCAAATGGGTAATCCACCCAACCCTTTCCCGCCGAATGTCCCCGCACAGAACTGCCAGAGAAGCCAGGGAACGAACCTCTTCCAATAGCGTACACGCCGGGGATTGGTTCGGAAAAAGCCATTTTCAGACGACCATCGTGCCGGATAAACAAATCTTCGTCATCCAGTCCCACGGCAAACTTTATGACCCGGCTCAGGTCTTTTTGCTCACAGGAAATGTCAAGAATTTGGTTGCTTGAAAACATGCTAAATACCTCGTTTTTGTTGATTTCTTGGTACTCCCTCGGGGAATCGAACCCAGGACCAACCGCTTATGAGGCAGCCGCTCTACCAACTGAGCTAAGGGAGCAGATTCTGGGAAAGGGGGAGGGGCAGCGGGTTACGCTGCCCCCACAGCTTCGTTTTACTCTTCCCGGACTTTGTCTGCCGCAGCATCCAGCATATCCATGATTTCCATCAGACGGTCATCTTCGAACGAATAGACCATACCATTGAGTGTGATTGAAAACATCTGATTATCTCCTTTATATTTTTAGAGAACGACGGACTACGCTACTATACTTCACTCCTGCATAAATGCACCTGGCTTGCTTTTCACATGGGCCAGGCCCGCCGTATAAATAGGGTACTCTTTTGGCATCCAATCGACAGACGGAAATTCCGGTCGCACACTCTGCAGCGTATGCTTACGAAAAATGCCAGCCTGCAAATGGATGCAGCGTATGTCTCCCACGCCCCCACCCACGCCACCGGGCGGGCCTTCCAGAAACAGCGGATGATGATGTCCGCAATGTCCCGATTATTTGGTTGAGCGAGAGCGTGGGGAGACAATGGCGAAGAGGGAGGGATTCGAACCCCCGGAGCCTTACAGCTCGTCGGTTTTCAAGACCGACACCATCGACCGCTCGGACACCTCTCCATAATGGTGCCCATGGAGGGGTTCGAACCCTCGACTTACGGCTTAAAAGGCCGCTACTCTACCAACTGAGTTACACGAGCATTTGGTGCCAGTGGCAAGAGTCGAACTTGCACCGCAGGTCTACCACTGGATATCCTGGATTTCTGACCCTCGTTTCCGCTACGATACACTGGCAAATGATTTTTTAGATCGAATACGAGAGCTGCTGGTGCGGGAGAAGGGATTTGAACCCTCACACCATATGGCGCCGGAACTTAAATCCGGTGCGTCTGCCAATTCCGCCACTCCCGCATTTAGCTGCTGGTTCATTCAGAAAGCGCCTGCTCGATTTCTAAAACAAGCAGTTTTAAGTCTTTTCTGGACAGATGGGACTCAGAACTATCCATTTGAAAATGGAACTTCCCATCATCTTGTTTTTGTATCCAAAACGAGGTTGTCCCAAACTTGATGCATCTTGCGTTGGGGATGACAACAGAAAGTGATTGAATTTTCATGGGCGAAGTTCTCCTTTCAGGCAGTTTGTTTTCATCCATATACTATGCGCTTCCTCCGAAAAATATCGAGTTATTTGGAGAAAATTTTCGGCCCTCTCTAGCCCCGCTCTGCCAGCCTCTATCGATAATGAGCCGGGGATTTCCGCACCAATCCTTCTATAAAGAGGAGGGGGCAGTTCCCCCTCCCTTGCATCGATCGTTAGTTGCCCCTCGGCTTCGTCTTGACAAATGCGCCAATCGCCGCAGCCAATCCAATCAGCCAAAGAACCAGACCAAAGGTGGCTGAGATGACATCGGCGCCAACCAGGGCGCTTGCCAGCAGAAACACAACGAGAAAAACGATGATAGCAATAGCAATACGTTTGATCACAAAAGCCCCTCCTTATTTTGAAAATTGACACATGGGAAATATGCCACCTATTGATATGCGATTTCCACAAAAAATATCGAAAGACTCATGAAAATAATCTTAGCCCCGCCAGAGCCTCTCTGCCGGCCCCGCATTTCCTTCGAAAATTCCCCAAGAAAAAGCAAATGAATACCTTTTTGATATTTTCAAAACGAACCGCATATTATCAGGCAACCTTTTAACAAGGGAATTTAACAATACAAGGAGAACAAGCTATGTTCACACATGAGGAATATCTCGCCCTCATCAAGGAGGTCAACTATCACAATAATCTGTACTACAACCAGGACGCCCCTGAGCTGACCGACTATGAGTACGACCAGCTCACCCAGAAGTTGAAGGCCATGGAAGCGGCGCATCCTGAATGGATCACGCCCGACTCCCCAACGCAGCGCGTAGGCGGGAGTCCGGTGATACCTGGAGAAAAGGTTACGCACCAGATTCAGCTGATGAGCCTCAACGACCTCTTCGACTTCGAGTCGGTAGGGGAGTGGTACAAGGGCGTCGGCTCTCCGGATGTCTCTGTCCAGCAGAAGATTGACGGGCTGACTATTGCCCTGGAGTACCGCAACGGCGTCCTTTACCGGGGCGCTACCCGAGGCGATGGATTTGTCGGCGAGGATGTGACGGAAAACGCAAAGTTCATCTCCGGCATCCCCCACAAGCTTCCCATCTCCGCTTCCGCCAATGTCTCTAAGGACAATCGGCTTTTTGTCCGTGCGGAGGTCTATATGCCCGTGGCAGTCTTCGAGCGGGTGAATGCGGAGATGGAGTGTGAAGGGAAAAAGCTTTACGCCAATCCCAGGAACTGCGCCGCTGGCTCCCTTCGGGTGAAAGATCCCCAGGTTGCGGCAAAGCGGGAACTGTCTGCTATCAGCTTCGCCGTCCTGTACAGTGAGGGGTGGGAGAACTGCGACCCTGCCGTTCTGCCCCGGCCCGGCATCTCTGAATCCGAGGATCTGGAGCTGCTGACGCGCCTGGGCTTCAACGCTGTAAAGGCATATCGCTGTACATCCGAATTGGAGATTTTCGAGGCCATCAACACGATTGGTGAGAGTCGGAACGGGCTTCCATACTGGATCGACGGCGCTGTCGTTAAGACTGACCGCAAGGATCTTCAGGCGAGGATTGGCAATACGGCGAAGTACCCGAAGCATGCTGCCGCTTACAAGTATCCGCCGGAGAAGAAAATTACCGAGGTTCGGGATATCATCCTTCAGACCGGGCGCACTGGAGTTCTTACTCCCGTTGCCGTCCTGGATCCTGTGCATCTCTGCGGGACTACGGTGTCCAGAGTGACATTGCACAACCAGGGATTCATAGAAGAGAAGGGTATTGGCATTGGGGCCGAGATCGAAGTCATCAAGTCTGGGGAGATTATTCCCCGGGTAATTGGCGTAGTGAAGAAGCCCGAAAAGGTGTTTACGACAGAGTGTTGTCCTGTGTGCGGCGCAAAGGCGGTTCCCGACATTGATGAGAAGGGAAAGCTGACAGGCGTATATCGCTGCGATAACCTGTCTTGCCCCGCTCAGAACACCCGGTACATTGAGTTTTTCTGCTCCCGGGATGTGATGGACATTGACGGGATGGGGCCGTCTATGGTAAGCAGTCTGATTGATGCCGGCCTGCTCAGCACGGTTGCGGACTTGTACCGACTCAAGGATCATGCAGATAAAATTGCTGCGCTGCCTGGTATGGGCAAACGATCCGCAACGAAGTTACTGTCTGCGATTGAAAAGTCGAAAGGCCGGGATATTGATCGTGTCATTAAGGCTCTGGGTATTCCTGGCGTGGGCCGGCATGTGGGGAAGGCTCTGGCGGCAAAGTATCCCGATATGGATGCGATTGCAACGCTTACCATGGCAGAACTGATGAACATCGACGGCATCGGCGATATCACAGCGAATGCCATCTGGACATACTTCCGCACGCCCGAGTCCGTAGAGAAATACAATGAGCTGAGGGCGCTTGGTGTCAATACAGTTTCCCAGTCTTATGGCAAGAGTGGCGGGGTTCTTTCTGGAATGACTTTCGTCATTACCGGGACACTGCCGAACATGGGCAGGGAAGAGGCCAAGGCGTTGATTGAGGCGAACGGTGGCAAGTGTTCCGGTTCTGTCTCCAAGAAGACCAGTTATGTACTGGCGGGGGAAGCCGCCGGCAGCAAACTGACAAAGGCGCAGAGTCTTGGTGTGCCTGTCATTGACGAGTCGGCGCTATTGACGATGCTTGTATGATATGATCCAAGCAAAGGGATGCGGCAGGGATTACCCCTCCGCATCCCTTTTCAATTCTATTCAGATGAGGTCATCTGTGTTTGAATGAGTCATCAGAATCATCCGAGCAGCAAACAGACTCCCTATTTGTCTCTATTTTCTGCCTGGACAGAGGAAGAGCTATCTCTTCGAAGCAGGGCTTCAATTCCATCCATGCCAGTTTTCCTTGATGTTCCTTCTTTCGCTCGCCGCTTTTGGCATCGCTCTAAAGCTTTATCATAATCATAGCCAATAGCAGCAGAATACTTATCGGCGATTTTTCGACATCTGATGGCATGCATTTCATAGTAGCCAGACCGATATCCTGTTAGATTCCATTCCGAAATTAACCGCTCCAGAATATTGGCATAATCTCTAAGGACATTGATGATTACGTACAGATCCCCATAGCAGGTTTTAACTTCCTTTTCGCTGGCAGGCATTCCAAACTTACCAATGTCAGTGAAACAAAGGACGGCATCTTCCTCGATTCCATCGATCTCCGTCATCTCGACAGTTCCTGTTATGTCCTGTTCAAATTTTTTACTAAACATCTGTTTTTTACTCATTTCTAACCGTCCTACCTCTCCTTAATTCCAAAGGTAACTTGCATCAGGTAAGATAATGTAGTTCTGCTTTTGATAGTTTGCAGACCTGCCAGATGCACTGAGACAAATCAACCAGGTTTGAAAGGGAGCGATAAACAGGACAGCGTTTCATGCTCTACTAAACCGTGTTCAGCGGCGGGTTTCCCCTTCAATGAGTAACCGGAGTTTTTCAAACTGCATTCTGCAGTGCCATATTTTATCATATAAAGCTGGCATGATCCAGACTTCCTGATCCTCCAACGGGGCGATTAAGAGTGGGGACCCTGTGGAAGAGACAACGGGGTGGGTGAGGGAGTTACCCACCACCACGTATCCGGCACAGCCCAGCAAAGACAACTGGAGAAAGCACATCATTGCTGTTGTCCGGTCGATGTCCTGTGCCACATACAGTGCCTGTTGAGAATTAAATCCTTGTCTGACCATTTCATTTCGCATGGCAATCAGTAGCGAGCCAGCACCACAACATGGGTCAGTGATGCTTGTCCACCCGTTTTCCAGGATGCCCTCCTTGCACTGTTCAATGCCAATTGTTGACATCAATCGTCCTATGTGGTACGGAGTAAAAAATTGACCCTTCCAGTGGCTCATCAGGTTTAGGCTACTAAATAGTTCGCCCAGAAAATCCTGCTCCGGATTTTCTTCCAGAGCCAAAACTAATATTGATAGCAGTTCAGCAAAAGTTGTCAATTCCCCTGTTGAATAGCCCCTCGTAATAGCAAGATATTCTTCTTCTCTGACATCATGAGTTTTGCTTGTGCGGTCTAATGCGTTTGCAATGGACAGGGAGGCCATTGCAACAAAGTCTGACCAGACCTGCCAGAGACTCTTGATTGTACAAAGACTATCTAATTTCTGAACAAATTCTGATTGGTAAGGATTACGATAATGTATGGATTTCCGTCCCATCAGCACCTTCTCTTTCACGAAGCGGCGTTCATGTCAATAATAGTGACCGCAGAATCCTGTTTTTCATCATCTGTGGGAATAGAAGCGCTTGCGGGTAATGCATATGGAATATAGTTGCTATGTGGGCGGTTCAAATCCTGCAAAGTAGGACAAGCAGAAAGAAATGCTATTGGGTCGATTTTTTTTGTTGTCTTTTTTGCGCATGAGGCATGATTAAGGTCAAAGCAGAGTAGGGTTTGAGTGGAGTTAGGCACACGGACGCCAGGAATACGGTAGGTGCCTTTTCGGGCAGGCCACTCCATTATTGAGCGAATGGCAGAAGTGAGTTTCTCGTGTATGAGGGTGACGTTCCGCTTGGTTTGAGTTGGATCAAAAAAGGAGCTGGTATATTCCGATTTTTCGCTGGGGGTTATTACCAAAATTCGATCATTGGCACTGAAGAAGATTGCAATGTCTTGAGCGTAGCTAAGCTCGGATACAGTCGTTGCACTAAAAAACAATGCTTTTGATGAAATTTTTATCTCGGAAAAAGACACTTCATAAGTTGGGGGAGGTATAACTTTAAAATTTTCAAAAGAAAATGGCGTATTATAATTGATAGAATCACATCCTTTCATGTGCTTCATCCAGCAGCCTTGCGCCGGATATATCGATTTGTTTATAGACTACTCCATCAATAAGAAAATCTGGAGCATCCTTAGGATGAATTGTATCAAAAGGGAGTTCACCAAGGATGACGCAGGCGTACAACCACTCATCATAGGAAACAATTCCTTGATGGTAATTTTTCAGGCGATAGGAACGTTCCTGCCCTGTATTTTTGATGGTCTTATGCGTAAAAATGTCTACGGTAACAGTTTTGTGAATGAGGATATCGCCGCAATTTCGCTCATTTGTAAGGATATACTTGACGGATGAAGGGAACCAGCGGTCTCCGATTTTTGCAGGGGTAGGAATTTCCAAACTGGTTAGATGCTTTGCAATCTGGGAGGGGGAATATCCGTCGAAAAGCATCTTGTACATCTGAGCAACAATGGGGCCTTCATTTGGGTTAATCGTTAGAGCAAGTCCATCTCGGTCAAAGCCATACAAATCAACTATGCGTGGGATTTTCCTTGCAAATCGATTGCGGATACCCCATTTTATACTCTCAGACTTTGTCACTGATTCCGACTCAGCAAACGATGCCAGCAGGGAGAGCTGCATGTCGCTTTCTCTTCTTAAAGTGTCAATTCTCTCCGTTTCAAAAAACACACCAACAGGGGTAGGGAGGTTCCTGAGACTTCGGACGGTTGCAATCGTATCCACCACATTCCGTCCAAAACGGGAAACGGACTTTGTGATGATTCTTGTAATTCTGCCGGCCTTACAATCGTCTAGCATCCGAATAAAATCTTTTCTGCGTTTGATGCTTGTTGCGGAAATTCCTTCATCTGCATAGATTTCAATCAGATCCCAGCCTTCTCTCTGTTTTACATAGTCTTCATAATATTTCTTCTGCATAATGAAGCTGTCTACCTGTGCTTCCTGCATAGTGGAGACGCGACAATATGCACCAACCAATTCTTTCTCTGGAATGAGGGAGATCCCACGGTCTGCATAGGAGGGGATTATCTCAACATCATCAAATTGTTCGTTGATTCTCTCCTCAAATCTTCTGGCTCTTTCTTCTCTGCTTTCTTTCACATAGCCGCCTCCTTTCTATATGCTTGTCCGGTTAAAAATCAAAAAAACTTTCAATAAAAATAGTAAATCATTTCTTTCTTCGTGTCAACAATTTGGATGTCCGGCGGGACAACTACGGAAATTATAAAATATGCACTTTTATTGAAAAATATCGAAAAAATTCCGAAAAGAATAATTAAAATCTTAGAGACTTTTTGTTCCGATGTATGATTTCCTCTAAAAAAAGAAACAAATTTTGTGTGGAAATTATCAAAAAAAGAGGCAGGAGGCGAAAAATTCGCTCTCCCGTCTCTGCCTTATAAGGTTAAACGTGCTTCACACGGTCAGACTCTTCGGCGGTTTTGGCGTTGTTCCAACGGTCCATAGTGCCGACCAGGTAACCGGTGATTCTGCGGATGCGCTCAAACTTCGGACCCCTGTCACTCTCGTGCCGTCCACACTTCGGGCAGACGTCATCAATGACGCCGGAATACCCGCAGCAAGGATCGCGGTCGACAGGGTGGTTGATGGCTCCGTAGCCGATACCGGCCTCCTTCATGCATCTGACTACCTTCTCGAAGGCGTCCAAATTCTTCATGGGGTCGCCATCCATCTCAATGTAGCTGATGTGTCCAGCGTTTGTCAGAGCGTGGTAGGGGGCCTCCAGCTGAATCTTGTCGTAGGCGCTGATGGGGTAGTAAACAGGAACATGGAAGCTGTTGGTGTAATACTCCTTGTCAGTGACCCCGGGAATAACGCCATAGTTCTTCCTGTCAATCTTGACAAAACGCCCAGACAGACCCTCGGCGGGGGTTGCCAGCAAGGAGAAGTTCAGTCCGGTTTTTGCACATTCCTCCTCCATTCTTGCTCTCATCCGTCCAATGATCTCCAGGCCAAGGCGCTGTGAATCGGAATCCTCTGCGTGATGCTTGCCGGTCAGGGCAACCAAGGTTTCTGCCAGGCCGATGAAGCCGACAGACAAAGTGCCGTGCTTGAGGACTTCACGCACCTCGTCGTTCCAGTTCAGCTTCTCGCTGTCCAACCATACGCCCTGCCCCATGAGGAAGGGGTAATTGTAGACATGCTTCCGGCACTGGATCTCAAATCTCTCCTTCAACTGATCGATGCAGAGATTCATCATCTTATCCAACCCCTCATAAAAGGTGTTCAGGTCGCCCTTCGCCTCAATAGCGAGCCGGGGAAGATTGATGGAAGTGAAACTGAGATTGCCCCGCTGGTTGCACTGCTCCCTGGAGGGATCGTTAACATTGCCAATAACGCGGGTGCGGCAGCCCATGTAAGCGATCTCCGTTTCCGGACGCTTGGGGTCATAATACTGGAGGTTGAACGGCGCATCAACAAAAGCGAAATTGGGGAACAGCCGCTTTGCGCTGCACCGGCAGGCCAGCTTGAAAAGATCATAGTTGGGATCGCTGGGGTTAAAATTGACACCCTCCTTCACCCGGAAAATCTGAATAGGGAAGATGGGGGTTTCGCCGTTACCCAGACCATCCTCGGTGGTCAGCAGCAGATTCCGCATGACCATACGGCCTTCCGGAGAGGTATCCATGCCGTAGTTGATGGAAGAGAAGGGGGTCTGAGCGCCGGCTCGACTGTGCATTGTGTTCAGATTGTGGATGAATGCCTCCATGGCCTGGAAGGTGGCCCGGTCGGTTTCCTTCTCGGCATAACGCAGAGACATCTGTTGTGCATCCACAATCAGCTCTGTGTTGTAGCGGCCTGCCAAGCGCGACAATTCCTCTTTTATATAGGGCTGAGAGTCGCCCAGCCGGGGATAGATCCCTGTTTCGGCTTCAATTTGCTTCCGCAGGGCCTTCAGGTCCTCTTCCAGATTCTCGTCCTGAGTCCAGATTGCCAGAATCTTCGCCAGATTCTGCGTGTACAACTTGCAGAAGGTCTTCTTTACGCCGTCCGCCATGCCGTAGTCGAAGTTGACGATGGCCTGCCCGCCGTGCTGGTCATTCTGATTGGACTGAATGGCAATACATGCCAGGGCGGAATAGGAGGCGATATCGTTGGGCTCCCGCAGGAAGCCGTGCCCGGTGGAGAAGCCGCCCTTGAACAGCTTCTTGATGTCGATCTGGGTACAGGTCGTAGTCAGGGTGTAGAAGTCCAAATCGTGGATGTGGATGTCGCCCTGCTGGTGTGCCTTAGCGTGTTCAGGCTTCAAAACGAACATCTGGTAGAACTGCTTGGACCCCTCGCTGCCATACTTGAGCATGGATCCCATAGCAGTATCGCCGTTTATGTTGGCATTCTCCCGCTTGACGTCAGACTCAATGGAATCGGAGAAGGTGATCTCCTCATAAGTCTTCATGAGCCGGGTGTTCATCTCGCGGGCCTTGCTGCGCTCGTTGCGGTAAAGGATGTACGCTTTGGCGGTTTTGGTGAAGTCCTCCTCCATCAGGACTTTTTCTACGATGTCCTGGATGTGCTCCACTTCGGGAGTCGCTACGCCTTCCGCCTCAATAACATTGATGACCATTTGGGTCAAAGCTTCCGACGTCTTCTCCATATCAGCAAAGCCAGTGGCGGTAAACGCTTTGTTAATGGCATTGGCGATTTTCTTGGGGTCAAAGGCGACGTCGCGTCCGTCTCTCTTGCGCAGGGTTTTAATAGTGGTAGTCATGATAAGTTTACTCCTTTCAAATTTAAGAGAAGCTTGATTTTTCACACGAATACAACATATAGTGGAATCGGACTCTATACTATGCAATATCTTGAGAAAATATCAAGCCATTTCTAACCTTTTTTGATAACCTTTCTTTTGTTGCCTTGCTTCTTCTTATGCAGAATGCCAGAAAGTTATAAAAACGCAGGACTCTGAGGGTGAATCCTGCGTTTTCATTGAACCGTCCAGGTCAAGTCAGCTCATGCCGGCTCTGACCCATTTCCGTTGGACAGTCAAATCCGGGATGGAGACTTACCCAATTTTGGTGGGACGGGTCTCGGGTCTGGAATATCGCCTAAGAACAGACCAGACAGGACTGCTGATAGGCAGAATTCGATTCCCATTGGAAATCGTTCCGGTCTTAACCAGCTCCTGGACAACAGCCTGCATTTTCTCGGCCGAACGGCAACCCATAAGAGCTTCGGTAATCAGCTCCACCTGTGTCTTCACCATATAGTCGGAAGGGGACAGCGATCGCACAGCGCGAATTTCGGAGAGGGAGACAACCACGCAGCAGCTGTCTGTCTTTTCCTTTTCCGGGATAACGCTTTTCAGGTCCCGAATGATGCTGTTTTTTAACCGAAGATTGGCGCGGGATGCTTGATTCTGCAGCTCCATCGCATTTTTGAACTGCATCCAACACAAGTTTTTTTTCATAGTTTCTTTCCTCCTGTTCATATTCAGCCTTTTCGTGATAGGTTATCTTCTTGTATGAAAAAGGAATGAAAACTATCAACGGGGAATAAAACGGAACTTACAAAACATTTGTCTTTTTGAGGGAGCCGTGATACAATGAGTCAGCATTATAACAGAAGGTTTTGTGTGAAGATCTTGCATTGGGAGGGTTCTTGTTAAGATATATAGGTTCAGAAGGAGCAGCCCGAAAACAAACGTAATGTGGAGATGCGTGAAAATAAGGGGAAGTTTTCTGCATTTTTGATATTTTCCGAGATATGCGCATAGAATGAGAAGAAATTTGACAACAAAGGAGGGATCGTATGGGAAAGGAGAAACCAACATACGGTAATGAAGCGATAACCGCATTGAAGGGTGCGGATCGGGTACGCAGACGTCCCGGAGTCATCTTTGGTTCTGATGGCTTAGATGGCTGCGAGCAGGCGGTGTTTGAGATTCTTTCCAACTCCATTGACGAGGCCAGAGAGGGGCATGGACAACTGATTACCGTAACCCGTTTCCTCGACCACAGTATTGAAGTGGAGGATCAAGGGCGGGGGTGTCCCGTGGATTGGAACGAGAAGGAGCAGCGTTGGAACTGGGAGCTTGTCTTCTGCGAACTCTATGCCGGTGGCAAATATAAAAATAATGAGGGAGAAAATTACGAATACGCCCTGGGTTTGAATGGACTTGGCTCCTGCTCCACCCAGTATGCTTCCCGTTACATGGACGTCACTGTCTGGCGGGACGGTTTTGAGTACCAGCTCCACTTTGAGAGAGGGGAGATTGTGGGAGAGACAGGGGAGGAGTTGAAAAAGACGCCTCTGACCAAGAATAAGCGCAAGACAGGCACTCGTACCCGCTGGCTTCCAGACCTGGACGTCTTTACGGACATTGATATCCCTGTTGAATATTATCTGGATACTATCCGTCGGCAGGCGGTGGTGAACGCCGGAATTACCTTTCGGTTCCGGAACGAGACCGCTTCTGGTGAATTTGAGGAGCAGGACTTCCTTTATGAGCAGGGGATAGTTGATTATGTCCGGGAGATTGCCGGGGAAGAGGTACTCACTGATCCTGTGTTCTGGGAGACAGAGCGTCGGGGCAAGGACAGGGAGGATAAGGATGAGTATAAAGTCAAATTGTCTGTCTGCTTCTGCTTCTCGAACAAGGTAACTGCGGTTGAGCATTATCACAATTCAAGCTGGCTGGAACACGGCGGCAGCCCCGACAAAGCCATGCGAACAGCCTTTGTCAACACTATTGATGCTTGGATGCGGCAGAACAATAAATATCAGAAGAAAGAGTCTAAGGTCACATGGCAAGATATAGAGGATTGCATTATTTTTATCAGCAACAATTTTTCCACACAGACCAGCTATGAGAACCAGACGAAGAAATCTATCACCAACCGGTATGTCCAAGTAGCAATGGCTGACTACCTGAAGGAGCAGCTTCAGATCTACTTCACGGAGAGTCCCGCCGACGCCGCCAAGATTGCCGCTCAGGTCTTGATTAACAAGCGCAGTCGGGAACGGGCGGAGGAGACCCGGCAAGGGATAAAGAAAAAGCTGACCGGGACAATTGATATTGCCAACCGAGTACAAAAGTTCGTGGATTGCCGGACAAAAGATGTCACCCGCCGGGAAATCTACATTGTTGAGGGTGATTCCGCTCTGGGCAGCGTTAAATTGAGCCGGGATGCTGAATTTCAGGGCATTATGCCAATTCGAGGTAAAATTCTGAATTGTCTCAAGGTGGACTATAAGCGCATCTTTGCCAGTGAAATCATCACGGATCTGATGAAAGTTCTGGGCTGTGGAGTGGAGATTGCCGGCAAGGGAGCAGCGAAGAGCCTGGGGGAGTTCAACTTGGACAACCTTCGTTGGAACAAAGTTGTTATCTGCACGGATGCCGATGTGGATGGTTATCAGATTCGGACGCTTGTGCTGACAATGATCTACCGGCTTTGCCCGACACTGATTGAGAAAGGGTATGTGTATATTGCGGAAACCCCACTGTTTGAAATCAACTATGGGGAGAAAACCTGGTTTGCCTATACGGAGAAGGAGAAGGCGGACGTTGTGAAGAAATTATCCGGAAAGAAATTCAAGGTCAACCGCTCCAAGGGGTTGGGTGAAAATGACCCGGATATGATGTGGTTAACGACTATGAATCCAGAGACCAGAAGACTGATTAAGGTGCTGCCTGGCGATGGAGAACGGGCAGCTCAGATGTTTGATGTGCTCTTGGGAAATAACCTGCAGGGGCGGAAGGATATGATTGCTGCAGAGGGACACAATTATCTGGACGTATCCGATTTGATGTAATAAGCAACAGAATTTTAGCTGAAAGGAGTGGAATCTAATGAGAAAGAAAAAAGAAGAATCAATGCGGGCCACCAACCCGAATGTTATGGGGTTGCGAGCCACTGTTGAGGAGCAGGATATATCGGATACCCTGGTAGAAAACTATATGCCTTATGCCATGAGCGTTATTGTTTCCCGGGCAATTCCGGAAATCGACGGATTCAAGCCTGCCCACCGAAAGCTGCTCTATACCATGTATAAGATGGGGCTTCTCACTGGTGCAAGGACGAAATCCGCCAACATCGTGGGGCAGACTATGCGGTTGAATCCCCACGGCGACGCCGCCATCTACGACACGATGGTGCGACTCAGTAAGGGATATGGCGCTCTGCTTCACCCCTTCGTCGACTCGAAGGGTAACTTCGGCAAGGTTTATTCGCGGGATATGGCCTGGGCAGCCAGCCGGTACACCGAAGCAAAACTGTCTCCAATCTGCCAGGAGCTGTTCCGGGATCTGGATCAGGATGCTGTGGATTTTGTTGACAACTATGACAACACCATGAAGGAACCCTCACTGCTCCCCGCCTCCTATCCCAATATTCTTGTCTCTGCCAACCAGGGAATCGCTGTTGGAATGGCGAGCCAACTGTGCGGGTTTAACTTGGGGGAGGTCTGTGATGCAGCGATTGCGTACCTGAAGAATCCCAACTGCGATCTGACCACTGTTTTGACTGGTCCTGACTTTTCCACAGGCGGAGAATTCATCTGTGAACCCAGCGTATTGAGGGAAGTATATGAGACGGGTCGAGGATCTCTTAAAATCCGAGGAAAATACCGGTACCTCAAAGCGGAAAATGTTATTGAAATCTATGAAATTCCCTACACAACAACCTCCGAGGTGATTATTGATAAGGTAGAAGACCTTATCAAGACAGGGAAGATTCGGGAAATCAACGACATGCGGGATGAGACCGACCTCAACGGCTTGAAATTGGCTATCGACTTGAAACGGGGTGTCGAACCCGATAAATTCATGGCAAAGCTCTTCAAACTGACCACTCTGCAGGACGCTCTAGGCTGCAATTTCAATGTCCTTATCAATGGATATCCGAAGGTTCTGGGTGTTCGGGGGATATTGAGGGAGTGGTGTGGGTGGAGGATGGAATGTGTTCGCCGCCGCACAAATTACTCCCTGGGGAAAAAGAATGAGAAACTTCACCTGCTGCTGGGTCTCCAGACAATCCTGCTGGATATCGACAAGGCCATCCGAATTATCCGGGAAACGGAAGCAGATGCGGATGTTGTGCCGAATTTGATTGCCGGTTTTGGTATTGATGAGGTTCAGGCGGAGTATGTAGCGGAAATCAAACTGCGCAATATCAACCGGGAATACATCCTGAAGAGAACAAAGGAAATTGAGTCTCTGAAGAAGGAGATCGAAGAACTGGCTTCTCTCGCTGCCGATCCCAAGAAAATCCAGAGAGTCATTATCAAGGAACTTACCGACGTCAAGAAAAAGTATGCCGAACCCAGGCATACTACGATTGTCTATGAACATGAGATTGAGTCTTTTTCTGAGGATGAGCTTGCTCCTGACTATCCGGTCAAGGTATTCCTCACAACAGACGGCTACTTCAAGAAAATCACGCCACAGTCCCTGCGAATGGCAGATACCCAGAAGCTGAAGGAGGGGGACGCTGTTCGTCAGTCCTTCGAGACAACGAATAACGCCGAAGTCATTTTCTTTACCAATAAACAACAGGCGTACAAGTGCCGGATGAATGGATTCGATGATACGAAGGCGAGTGCTATGGGTGACTTTCTCCCGGCAAAGCTGGGAATGGACGCAGGGGAGAGCGTCTTAGGTATGATATTGCCCGGGGAATATAAGGGTCATGTTATCTTCTTCTACGAAAACGGGAAGGCATCGAAGATTGAGATGAGCGCCTATGCTACAGCATCTAACAGGAAGAAGCTCACTGGGGCATATAGCGACAAAAGTCCCCTGGTTGCGTTCTTCCACCTGATGGATGATACGGATTTAGTGTTGAAGACCACCGAAGTCCGGGCTGTTATTTTGAATACGGTCTTCATTCCTGCCAAATCAACCCGTTCGGCACAGGGCAATCAGGTGGTTTCCATGAAGGCAAAGTTCCGGCTTGCGTCCGTTTCCACGCTGGAAGAGAATCCTCTTAAACGGGATTCCCGATACCGTTGCCGCTCGATCCCCAGCAGCGGGCAGCTCCTTCGCCAAGATGACGAGGCTCAGATTTTGATTGAAGAATTTTCGCCAGAGGACTAAACATCCAAAGAGACAATCAAGTCCCCTTCCTATCAGAAAAGGGGACTTTCCCCTAAAGAAGTGGGTTTTAATATTTTTTTGTGGTTTTGCATATATCAGGATACCCCATAGGGGGAAAATTCCAAGGATATTTTTTAAGGAGGCTCGAATTATGTTCGGCACAACAATTCAGGCTCTAGCGAATGCGCCCGCGAACGGGCATATCAATGCCCTCATCGAGGGTCAAAGCGCAGATTGTTCCCTGATTGTTACTAATATCCACCAGAAGATGACGAACAAAAAGAACACCTGATATCCTCCGAAAAAGGGGCGGCGTTAAGTACTCGCCGCCCCATCTATTTTTTTGTCAAAAAGATTTGCGTGTTTCGTAATATTTTTTTTCGGTTTTGCATACTAAGAAACAATCAGTTTCAAAAGGCTGTTTATATAAAAGGTTTTTGGTCTGCTGACACGCAGACCAGAATGGGCATCAGTCAGATCGCGCAGAAGCCACCAGCTTCTTGTTTTTGCGATAGCCCGGCTGTTCAAGATAGATGGTCTGAATTATTTGGGGAAAATGCACTCCTGGGAACCAGTCAGCGTCGTACCCCCAGCGACGCCCCGGCTGCTAATCATATTAAAAGGCTGAAGAGAGACTCCGAAAGGAGTCTCTTTTCTTTTTTTGTGGAGATGGATGATGTTGAATCTGATACTTGGAACAGACATCTTTAGTTCTTTCAGCTGCTCAGCTCAGGAAACTGTTCTCTTGCTGACCTATACGCATTTTCTTATGAAAGATCTTCTTATACTTTGCTCAGAAATTTCATACGACCAGCAGAGCAAATATTCCCCAAAGAAACAAAAAAAGGAGGTTCTTCTAAATATGAAGAGGATTCTTTCTCAAAGAATCGGAGCTCTCATTCTCACTATGGCAATTTCGCTGTCGCTGGTCAGCCCGTGTGTCAGCTATGCCGTAGAGGATGACTGCTCTCTGCAAGAACATCAGCATACCAGTGAGTGCTACAAATTACCAGATAGACGGAGTTTGCATTGCAGAGCAGTGGCACATAGCCATAACCCAGAATGCTATGATGGGGAAGGTATACTGGTATGCGGTTACTCAGACAAAATCATCCACACACATGATAAAAACTGCTATAACGACGATGGGGAACTGGTATGCGATTTACCTGAACATGAGGCGCATACACATATGGAGGACTGCTATGAAGAGTCCAGGGTTCTTATTTGTCAAGAAGCAGTCCTGCCTGTAATTCCACATGAGCATACAGAGTCCTGCTATGAAAATCAGGAAAAATGCATCTGTGGCCAAGAATGCGATGAAACGCATGTCCATACAGAGGAATGTTTTCAAACTGAAAGTGTTCTGCTCTGTTCAGGAGGCGAAGCAGTCCAGACTCATGCCCATACAGATGCATGCTATGAAATGCGCCGTACCACCATCTGTGGCGAGGCTGACCTTTCTTCTCATCTTCATCGGGCGGAATGCTGGGATATGAATGGATGGTCTATTTGCGGGATGCTTGAGACGGTCGTTCACCAGCACGATGACTCCTGTTTTATCGAAGAGGACGGTGGTATGTCTGATAATCCACAGTGTGGAATGCAGGAGCATATTCATTCTGAGGTATGCCGGCCCAGCCAGGGGGATCAGCCGAACCAAGAAGGGCCTTCTATAGAGCAGGAAGAGCCTTCTGTGGGAGATGAACAAGAGTCCATTGAATATGATCCTGTGCGCTATGGAATAAAAGTTAATCTGGTTGCGCCAGATGATGATGACGCAGATAGATGGTTCCATCTATCCAAGATATCAGGACCCGATGTTACAATGCCGAACTGGGTTGATATCCATCGGGTAGGGAATGGAACCGTAGATTATTCTGATATCCTGTTCTTCAGTCCTGGAACCTATATTTTTGAAATATCCTGCAATCATTTTCCTGCTGAACATTACCGGTTAGAGATTCTTGTAGATGAGCAATCGGGTTCCCTTTACATTTCAGATGTCACATATACACATATGCCAGATGGAACAGAAAATAAAGAAGGGGTTGTGTTTGTTGTTGAAATCCCAGCTGTTTCTGTTGACTTTAGTCCTGCAATTGAAGTCAATTTTGTAGGGGAGTCTCCGCATCCTGTTAAGGTCGGAATCGAAGCAATAGAAGTGTCTCCGGATGTCGGTTATTTTTCACCAGAACAGATAATTGATGGAACGGGTAAAAAACAGCTGTATCCAATTAGTTTTTCAAAGGCTGGAACTTATGGGTTTCTCATTAGAGATCTTTCGGGAGGTAATTGTAAAGACGTAAGAGAATATACACTGACTGTGACAGTGACCGAAGATGGGACTGAGCTTAAGGCTAGTGGTGTTTATTCAGTTGATAGCGGGCTGAACAAAAAACCCTCTGATTGCGCTACTTTTATTCATGTTAAAAGTGGAACTTACCACTGGTCTTCCGCAACGGAGCTTAAGGCAAGAAGACTTCTGAATCAAATGACGCTGGAGGAAAAAGTCGGACAGCTATTCCTGCTTCACTATTCCGATACTACCGTAAGAACCGCAGAGGATGTGAAGGCAATTACGGATAAATATCATCCTGGTGGATATATTGTATTCCAGCCGGATCTTGCGAATGAATCACCGGAGAGCTTTAAAGCAAAGATTAACCAGACTCAGAAGGATTCCAAAATCCCCCTTATCATCAGCATTGACGAAGAGGGAGGTAAGGTCAACCGCGCCAGCAATCTGCCCCAATACCGCTCGTCTGCATTCCCTGGTCCTCAGGATTTGAAGACAAATGGTGGTCTGCCCGCAGTTCTTGCGGACGCAGCAGATAAAGCTGCTTTTCTTAAAAACCTTGGAGTCAATATGAATCATGCACCTGTGGCTGACGTGGCGAGTACAGGATATATTTATGCCAGAACATGGGGTGGAGATGGTTTGGACAATGCCAGCTATGTCGAAGCAGCCGTGAAGGGAATGGAAGAAGCCGGCATGGGGACTACGCTGAAGCACTTTCCCGGTTACGGTTCAACCTCCAGCAACACCCATAACGGATTTGCTGTAAATTATCTGTCAGAAAATGATTTCAGGTACAACGATTTGATCCCTTTCTATGCCGGCATGAATGCAGGGAACCGGGCTGTAATGGTGACGCATAATACGATCAATTATCTGGATAAACAGAATCCTGCGTCACTTTCCCCTGCCGTCTACAGCCTCCTTCGAAACCAGATCGGCTTTGAAGGACTGGCTATCACTGACGATCTGAATATGGGTGCAGTAACCAGTTATGTCGGTGATGGGAATCAAAGCCTGGCAGCCCTCAAGGCTGGGGCGGATATGGCATTGGTTCCTTATCCTGATAAACAAATTCCTCCTGTCCTTGCTGCGGCAAAAAATGGAGAACTGCCCTTGAGAAGGATTGAAGAATCTTGCTTTCGGGTTCTGTGTTGGAAGATTGAACATGGACTGATGGATGATGTCAATGATCTGTTTACCGACGAAATTGATGTTTCCATTCCAGTAAAGGTTATCATTGATGGGATTCCCATGCAGATTGGCGAAATAACAAAGGCCCGTCTTGAAAGTTCATCTTCCGGTAGTGCTAATTACCGTGTTCCACTTGAGGAAGTGTCCGACCTTCTGGGCGATTTCGGGTTTGATCTTGAACGCTATGTTGGATCGATGGTCTTTGGCACGCAGCTGTCTTCGGATGGAAAACTGACCTTCGCACAAAATTCTATCAATAAAATTGATGGGGAATGGATGCTTTCCCTGCCAAGTGGGGCAAATTTGAACAATATTTCTGTAATGTTTGCCTCAAAAACAATGGTAAATGGATCATACGACGTAGAACTGATTGCCTCAGATTGCGGCTTTTACAGTGTAAAAGTTAACGATGTTGCCGGCTCTGTGTCGGAAGAATTAGAGGATGTTTCTTCCGTCCATTACTATGCAGCGGGAGCGTCCACAGAAGTGACTCTGCCTCAAAGGACGGCTCCGTTAACCTGGATTTTGAACAAGACTGACAACCCAGCATTTTCCTACCAAATCACAACTCAGAATGGAGTAATCACGGTTAAGCTTAATAATATTTTCTCTCCGATTGTTATTACATCAGGAGCGGAAGAAATTGTGAACTATACCGTGCAGTATTATGGATTGATTGATGGGATTGATAAATCATCAACAGGCGCCTTGGATATTATTGATACATCAGGTGGAATTCTGCCGCAGAATGGTGCAAACATTACGCCCAAAATAATGAAGCTGACGCTGAATGGCGATGGAACAGTCAAGACGGAACAATCCATCAAAAAGATCTACTTGGAAGAAACATTCCGTTACCGCGATGCTCCTGATTTGTCGTATATTGATAAGCTCAAGACTTTTGATGCTCACTATGCACCAGTAGAACTTTGGGTTTTGAAAGATGGCAGAAATCCAGAAAGTACCGAGCGGGAGGACTGGGATGTCTATAATAAGGATGACTTAGGATTGGAAAGTTTTTACGATCTCAGTCTGACAAATATTTCTGATGGTATTGAGTCTCCATCCACTGTGGTTCTGAAAAACAATGCATTTATTAGGATTCTGTATATTCCTACCGACGGAACGTCTGAGTCTCCGGTGGATTTTTGGGATTATGACATTACAGATGGATATATTTATTCAGCTATGTCTGGCAGCATGGGTTTTTCTGGTCAAGCCAATACATCTACACAGTCAAACTCGAATACCGCTTATGCAAACACCAAGTCTCAGGGAATTAACAATCCCAATAACTACACCGGTAATGGGGCGAAATTCGCATTTGGAAACGCCAATACCGGCACCGGTTTGCAATCGGAGATGGTCAACGGGATGTATTTCAATCAGTTTAATCGAATCAATGGGGTTGCACAGGCATTCAGGGGCTGCTTCTTTGGTATCGCCAAACAGCTTGACAGTGATGGAAATATTGTATTTAACAGCGATATTTCTGTTCCCGATCTTTTTGGGCCAACTTCTTTGGTGGGCAAAACCGTTGTTAATGGGCATTCTCTCCAATTCAACCGTTCCGGTGATACCTACACCCTTGAAGCCGTGAAAGGTACGCCGGCAACAAATTTGTCATCCTTCAAAAATCCTCAGCCAAAGTACACTAATATCTGGACAAACAATTTTTGGCCAATGGACTCTGCGCCAACCTTTGGAGCAGATGGGCATGACCTGGTGTTTGGTAATGAAAATTACAAAGCAAAGAGGGCTTTTGGCTTAGGTGGTTGGGAAACGCTTCCTGTTTCCGATGACGCATTGGATCATAACAGCTATTTCGGAATGCATTTCACCATCGATTTCACGATCCCGCATGACTATTGCGGCGATCTGGAATATCTCTTCTTTGGAGATGACGATATCTGGATGTTTCTGGATGGAAAACTCATCTTGGACCTTGGCGGTTGCCACTCTGCTGTTGGCGAGTATGTAAACCTCTGGGATTACATTGAACAGGGGGATACATCCCCACATCAGCTTCAGTTCTACTATCTTGAGAGAGGTGCATCTGGCTCTACTTGCTGGATTCAGTATACGATCCCGTCTGCAAAAATCATAAGCGGAGGAACTACGTACAACAACTCTCTTAAAATCCGGAAAACGTTGGTTGGCGGGGAAGAAGACAATCGCGAATTCGCCTTTACTGTCAACCTCAAGAATGGCGACGGCACTGACCTCCAAGGGGAATATCCATGTGTAACCTATGATAACCAGGGTAATATTCTTAGTGTTGGAACCATGAATGATGGAGGAGAGCTACTTCTTGCTGGTGGTTGCTATGCCATCATCCGCGATCTTCCCGATTATGTAACATACAATATCACAGAAAGTGAGTATGACTGCAATTCCTATGTTCAGGAAGGCACTTTGGATTTGTCTGTTATCCCCATCGACTCAGGCAAAAGGGAATATCCTGGAAGGTCTGAAGAAGAGGAAATCCCAGCAGTTTTCGGTGGTAGCAAAGAAGATTCATCATCACTGATTCCTAGCAGGGAAATTTCTGGTACGGTATATGGTGGAACCATTGTTGAGATTAACTATATCAATGTGTTCGGTTCCATTACCGAACTTCCTGAAACCGGCGGCCCCGGACTTCGGAATATCACCACGATTGGAGCTGCGGCGACTTCTGTTGGCGTTGGCTTCATCTGGTACCGTAAAAAAAGAAGATATTTCATTTAACAGTTCATCCCCTCGTCCTGCCCGGGCGAGGGGTTCTTTCTTTTTCTCTTCCAGAGGCTTGACTTACGGACTCAAAAAAAATATAATAAAAATAAAGATTCCCCCAAAGTTTTCGATATTTTTCATGCTAACCGCATAGCATATACTAAATCAAAACAGAGGAGGTCATTGCAAATGGATGTTGATGTCATTCGCAACGAACCCATTAAGATTAAAAACACAATAGTCCCCAAGGAGCCGGCTTCTGCTGATGCACTTAGAGAAATCTATCTTAACAAGGTTGAAGTTTTCGTGAATAAGCTCAAGCACTCCGTCTGCAAGAGTTACGCTAATCCCAGCTACGAAGGTTTTCAGGACGAGATTGTCCGCCAGAAGATGATTTCTGAGCAAATCTTCTACCTGCAAAACTGCCGGGCTGCCATCGAGCAGGCGGTAGAGGAGGGTAGGGGAGAGGCTGAAGGGCAGATGACAAAAACAACTTTCATCCGCACAGAAGATGGGCTACTTCAGGTGATTACGAGCAACATAGTTTAAAAATAGAAGCCCCCGGCAATGCCATTGTTGGCTTGTCGGGGGTTCTTTGTATTTTGTTGGTTTTGAATTGTCTGTGAAACTGGACCACACCAACTTTATTGATGGCTATATCCATTACTACAATACCCGCCGGGTTCAGCGAAACCTCGGCATCCTGACCCCATGGAGAAACACGAGCTTTGCCTCGCCGCCTAACAAAAACCGGAAATTCGGGTTGCCTGCGCCAGCAGACTACCCGAATCTCCGGTTGCCACAGCGCGGCATACCTGCCGCACTGTGAAAAATCTTTATATTTTTTCTCTGTCCTCTTGACGGGGTGCGGTTCATTGTTTGGATATTGCGGGGGCAATTTGACCTGTGAGGTGGGCCGCCAGATCACACATCCAGGTCATCTGGACATTCAATCTCAGTACAGGCTTTATTCACATCTAACAATATTGTACCTTTTGATCTGGTAATATACTTTTGCAGATTCACCTGGGGCGGGATTTCGGAGAAATCACAGATACAGAAGTCAGATAGGTCAATCATATCCGGAATGACTCCCAAGGGTCCTGCCAAGCTGCTGTCTGCATGGTCGATACACACTGCAGCATCACATGGAGGACAGGCCCTTGTCATGATATTTTCCATTTCCAATTCTGCATCATCTTCAGTATCAGAGCCTGCTCCATCAATAACCGCCAGTATGCGGAGTGGCCTGTCGGGTATTGAATGCCGTTTAATTTGCGTTACCAACACGGAATGGGAGTGGGACGCTTCGATATAGAAATTTCTGACTTCGAATATTTCGATCAAAAAATCAATGATGGCGTTAAAATTTTCCAAAGTATCCGTTGTGATCTGATTCACAAAGAAAATACTGCATGACCGCTTTTCTTTGTCCGTATACAACGTCTTCAGATACCGCCAGTTTAGGTGTTCGGCGATTCTGCGGCATCCATTTGATAAAATTTGGAATACTCTACTCCTGCTTATTCCCATCTGCTCAGCGAGATGCTGACACTCATGACCCGCAGATATGGCCTGATAGACTAAGCGTTCCCGGTCAGGGATATGCCAGACACGCTCCGTAATGGCCTGCGCAGTTTCCGGGCAGGATATATCAATTATGGTCAAAGCGGGCATAGTCTCCGCCCGATCAAAGAGGCGATTCTCTATCCCCAATAAACCCCTGTACAGGTAGCTTATTAAATGGGTGGAACGTGCCAAAAGCCATCGTATCATCCACCTGTAAGACAGCGTTGCATCGAACTCATCTGCTGGGAGGATAATGACCTTGTCAACCACACAAAAAGGAATCCAACTATACTTATACCACGCATACACTCCACGACCTTCGAAATATTCTTTGTGCAGAGCGATGGTAATGGTGACTTTTCCTGGGTAACGGGATCTCGCCTTCAGCGCAGCCAGAAAGCAGCGATTGTAGAAGCGGCCATGCTGATAGACAAGAAACTCAACCGTTTCGTTTTCATCTACCACCTTTTCAACCGCTGATTGCAGCATATTATCTATATCTGGATCGTAGACATCGTCGTGTCCGAAAAACAAGCATATTGCCATCTTTATTTCCCTTTTCTGTTATTCCAGGCGGACTGATCCAGTTTTATAATGCAGAATGAGAAACTGCTTCACTATTCTGCCCATTATTTAAACCAGCTCGCGTCAACGCCGCATTCATAAAATCCATACCATGCCGGCAGCAGTAGGCGCCAACCATATCCACAGCAACTTTTCTCTGATGAAAATAATCATCAAATTTTTCTTTGCTTTCTGCGTTCAGCAACTCTGAATATTGATTACATACCTACGTGAGTTTGTCCTCGGCTGCAATGAGCGCGCTGGGGTATTTTGTTGCTGCCCCGAACCGTCTCCGACATACAAATGTTTCTCGACAACGCTGATAAGCCCTAATGACCAGAAGTAGTCTTTCAAAAGGGCTTCATAATCGGCAAATGCCCGATTAACTGCGTTTTCGTAGCTTTCTATCGTGGGCTCATCCAGTGCTTTTCGAACCTCTCCCCAAGCGACCCGACTTTGACTGAGCTGGTCAAAGTGTGGCGTGGCTTGTTCACGCCGCTTTTGCACTCTGGTTTGTCCCAGTCAGGGCTGTTTCGTTCCGTTGCTGGCAAAACCATAATTGTCTTACGAATACTACCCTAATGGGTGGCACTTGTTGTTTCTCACTTGTAAGTGATGTTTCCGGAATTGTCAACCACAACAACGGCAGTGCTATTGCAGAAGAACATATTGGGACTCTTCTGCAGGATAGTACGGGGATAAATATAACCCTGTCCGCACTCATAGATGCAAACAAACGGGACTTCTTCCTCTATGACTGCAACTGAGTTGATCCTATCTCCGTCATTCCCCACGATTTTCCCGTCTTCCCAGTAAAGAGGGTGTCTGGTGACAGCTTCCAAAACGGCATTATTGGAGAGCTGACGCATGACCTCTTTCATGATATCGTCCACCATCCAAATCCGTTGCCATGCCCGGATGAAGAAGTGGCGACCGAAGACGACCAAGTACTCCTGCATCCAGTCATCCACACGAAGCCAGGTCTCACGGACTTGGAAGTTTTCCGGGTCGAGTTTTTCATCTGCGCGGAGTTTTGCAAAAAACTCATCCATGCGCAGAATACTCTCCAGCCGGGACAGGTAAGGGGTCAGGTTCTGATTATTCTCGATGTGACTGTTGATGTACATTTTCATCGCTCCTTTTAATTTTTTTGCGTCTACAGCGAATGCAGCCTTTTGATTACAGCCTCAACAAATCTTGAGTGGTTCTATGCGTAAATTAAAAAAAATATAAGAGTCCTGATGGAAATACAAATAACACCGGTGGTTAGAAGCGTAGTGCTTTCAACCACCGGTGCTTTTTTCAAAAAATAATTCTACCTCCGCGTGATAGCCATTTCTTGAACGATCCATGGATCTCTTGATACGGCGGATTTCATCCTGGGCAAGCTGTACCCCTTCCGCCAATTCTTCCAAACCGACGTCTTTATTGGCGCTGAACGCCAAGGTCTGAGGACCGATGTCAAGACCAACGCAGCCTTTGCCCATGATATGAAGCAGCTCTCCGGTTTCCGGCTTGACCTTTACAGGAGGAGGCCCCTCCAGAACCAGCTGAAGAAAATATCTCCAGCCTTCTGGATACGCTTTTCTGATGATGCGGCAATAGCACACCCGCCGGCTGAGAGCATCTTTTTCGTAGCCATATGGATCCTTGCGGCTCCGTTTAACACGAATACAAAGCTTGTTGGAGCCGCCGCCAAGGGTTACAGCCATTTTCTCCTTATCAAAAACGATATTCGTCTTGTTGCTTTTTCCCTCAATGGCAGCAAATTGAGCGAAGGGGGAAAAAGAAATATCTTTTCCGTTTCTGTACAGCTTTGCATCAAACATGGCCCATACGGAGTCAGCGATTTTCTGGGCAACAGTGCTGCCAATCAAGGTTTGATAGCTCTTCCGATATTTCTTCATCTGCTTTTCGAAATCAGCCTTAGAAAATCCATACCTGCGAATTATCTCGTTGCGAAGCACACATAGGGCCTTTTTCTTCTCTGTGAATTCATCCACCCTTGATTGAAGATATGCCAGCTGCTGTTCATCTTTACCGAAAAGACGAACCGCTTTTTTCTTCCCAGCATTTTTCTTTTTTCGGGAGATTTTCTCTTGAAGCTTTTCCAGTGTCTCAACCTCATCGACATATTCAGAATAAAGATCTGCTAACACTTTCTGGTTGCTCCTCCAGATGCGAGTGCGCATCATCTCAGTTAGCTGACGGGAGTACCAGGCTATGAGATTGTTTTTCATGTTGTTTGCGATGCGAAACATCTTATCCAATGTATCATGCTGATGTCTGGAATAGCTCAGTGGCAATTCTATGACACACCGCTCTCCAGTCGCTGCTGTCTTATTCCATGGACTCATAAGAAAACCTCCTTCCTTGGAAAAGATATTCTATATTATGCTATTATCCGGAAAAACATCAAGACTTTGTACTGAAATTTTTGAGTTGTCCCTAATTCATTCCCTTTCTTTTCCTGGTCCATTCCCAGTTACCGCTTTCAGCCCACCCCTTACGGAGTGGGCTTTCTCGCGGCTATTCTGTAAGTGTGAAGATGATTACGTCATCGCAACCATTCCTAAAGTGTTTTTCAGGAAAGTGGAAATGCACCCGGTTCCCGAAAACTAACGGCTTCCATCCTTACTGAGTGAATTCGCCACTACACTCCTACAAATCGTATGGCAGTCCCGCCTCATAGACAACTTCGACTGACCAGACAAAAGCTCCCCCCTGTCAAAGACAGAGGGGAGCTTCTTTTTATGGGATAACAGCTGAGCCGGCAGGGATCGCTTCCTGAGTCAAGGGCATATTCCGTACTGACATTCTGCATCAGCAATGCCTGGAACCTGGATTAGCTCGCCTGTCCGAAAAGAGCAAGCTGCACGATGACATCAGATACGATGGGGCTGATATTTTTGGTATCGATATACCCGTCATCTGTCTTGGCGAAGGGGAGACCCTCTTCAAGATACTTTTTCACGCCATTCAGAAAGCGATCTCTGTTCAGCATCCATATGTCTGTAGTTGCAGCGTCATGAAAGGCAAGGGTCCCCCCTCTGGAGATGTGCTTGCCGAGGCTTCCTCCTTGGTACTCTCCTACTGGCATGACCTTTTTGCACCACCGATTGATTCTTCCACTGCTCAAAACAGCGGACATTATGTCGTCAATATTCTCTGGTGTTAACCTGACCTTAACCATATACGTATCCATATGCAAACTCCTTTTGTTTAGGTATACATCCTGTTTTTACGGGGTTGAGAAGTGATATGCAAACAATAAGAATTTAATAACTGCGCCGTAAATCCTCTGACATGGGCTAAATGAATTGCCATCCTGCCCCTCTTAATGAGTACTTGTATTATATCACAATATTTGCATAATGCCAATATCAAAAACGAGACACTCACAGGAAATCTGACTGCTCCCACCCCTTACGGAGTGGGAGCAGTCAGAGGTGAATCCTAAACGAATCCTGGATATTCTGAGGTGGTTTGAGGATATGTACGGGAATACCTTCCAGAATACTTCCGTATGGGCGCTGGAATACGAGCTTCTCGCCCGGATGCTGTTTCACAATCGCAGCCTGCTCTTCAACCCGCTTCATCTGAATTTGCCCGAGGTGGAAGATGAGCTGTGCTGCAGATGCTGAACACTGAGCACAGGTATCTGTACAAAAAGGCGAGAGCTGTCTCGCAGGATGAAATCCAGCGGCTGTACAAGGAAAATAAAGGAGACTACACAATGGTCAAAATCTGATTATCCACACCGTCAAAGATATGCCGCAGGCCCCAGTGAGTCATATACTGGGGTCTGCAGCTTAATGAAGATTTGACTTTTCTTCTAAACCATAGTAAAATCAGTGGAAACTGCAGTATTCAGGAAAGGATGTAACAGTATTTGACAAAAGATACAACAAAATTAGCCTATTTGATGGGCGTTCCAGACGAAATTATTATCACAATGAGCGAAGAAAACGATTTTCTTTCTCAGTTTTATCAATATTCGCACTCATCCCTAGTGCGGGCATATTTCCGCGCCAGGCAGGTAATGCTTTTTCATTTTACAAATGGGAAGAAAATCTTCGAACTCCCAGACTCTCTGCGCTCCTATTGCCCTGATGGTGTTTTTGATGAGCTGGTGTCTGAGTACAAGCGGCTATACGATGCCTGGGAGTTTGCGAATGCAATGACGGAGAGAATTTTAGGGGAGTTGCCGGAGGCGCTTGATGAAATGCGCCTACCAAATGAAGAAGCTCTGAAAAAACTATTGTTCTTTTGGCCAACTCAAAATAAAACGAGTTTTACCGCCCTAAGTGAGCAGTATCACAATAAAAAGTTCCGGTTCCCGTACGAATGCTTCATTCCCAAGCCAAGCACATTCGGTACATATTTGCCCAATCTACTGAGCAGCGACCAGGCGTTTTATGCCTCGCCACCAATAAAACTCGCTATCTCTGCGGACAGCGAAGTTTCCGAAGGGGAAAGGGAAGAATGGGGGATGGCGCCAGATGAGTGGGTATTTCCGCATGTGCGGTATATTGACCATCCATTTAAGGTGGAATGTATTGAATCAGTTGGCGGCTGCCAAATCAACTACGTAGATTTTGACAATACGCCGCCTTATGTAATAGCACAGCTATGTAGTTCGGCTGACGCAGCTCATCGAGTAAAAATTTTCTACGATGATCGCTCTTATAAGTCGTTGGATGCACTCCGCTGTATGCCCCATGTCTCACTATGCAATGTTGAACGGCTGAAGTCGGAAAAATCCCTTGTAGACTCTCAAATTATTGCGGAATGCCTGCAAGATTTATTGGAAAGGAAGTGTCTGGACCAGGCAGTCTTGTATTCCGGGGACTCTGATTTCTATGTACTGGCTGGCATTTTCGCTCGACGTAAAGTTAGCTTCTCTGTGGTTAGTCATGAGAAATCAATTTTGAGGTATTACGTTGAAAAATTGAAGGTAAGCGCAACCTGCTACATTCTCAGCGATAGAGCGATCATTCCGGTGGTGGACGCAGCTTTGGTACGACGATTACTCTGCCAACAGCTCTTATCCACTCCACTGGTGGATTGCTCTTTAGCGATGCTTGTGAAGATGGTTCTTTCCGCCTTTGCTGAAGACAGGTTTCGACCGCTATTATATAAACAAGTAGAAAAGGAGGTCATTTCCTTACTGGAAAATGCCCGATTCTCCATCAATGATGGACGGTTGAGTCTCTCATTCTTGAAAGATATCCAATAAAAGATCCCCCCTCTTGTAAAAATACAAAAGGGGGATCTTTGTGGTCCATTGCAAGTAAAATACATCTAAGCCGCCCCCCTATCAAAGACAGAGGGAATTTTTTATGGGACAACAGATGAGCCGGCAAGGAGCAAGCCTTAAGTCAGAAACTTATTTCGTATCGACATTGCGTAGTGCGGGCGTGAACCTCGCCACTGCATCTAAAAAAGAAGGCACCCTTACAAAATGTGGCAGATTTTTTTGGAAGTATTGATATTTTTTGGATGAATCGCATAGTATCTCCAAACCTGTCCAGAAAGACAAGGCAAAAGAACAGAATATTTTTGGAGGTAAATATGTACTATCTGATCGATCTGTACCAGCTGTCCCGGATCCCTTTCGAGTCCAAGACGACTCTGCTCACCTATTGGCGGTTCCGGCTGTATCGGGACCATTGTTTCGGTGAAGCCCCGCCCCTGAATTTCCGGGATTTGAATGTTACAGGAAACGACGTCTACGCCACGGAGTTCGATGGCCCCTGGCTGCGCCGGTTCCAGGTGGTCGATGAAGCTGGTCGCAGTCAGGATATTCGTACCTGGACAAAGGAGATTAAGGAAGTCAATGCCATGTACCACTTCCCCTATCGCCGCCCCGCCCCTGCCCAGGCCCGCTTCCGCATCGACCCGGTAGACATGGGGTCTAAGATGCCCTTGCGGAAGGGCCGGTATGGCGCTTTCACAAAGCAACGGCTGGTGGAAGCCTGCGGCGTGCCGAAGCTGGATTGGGAGGATGACTTGCTGGGATTTACGCCTGTCCGGGATAACTCTGCCCCCAAGAAGCCCAGGAATCGTTCCTGGAAGTCCGATTATAGCGGCGGTACCCGTTCCTGGAAGGACAATACTAAGAACACTTCCCAATGGGGGCGCCACATTGAGCGGGTCAAGGAGATGCCTGTCAGGAAGAACGCCGCTGACGAGTTTGACATAGAAGGACTCGTGCGGGATCTTGTAGAATCCAACGAGGAGGTGTCTGCGCCTGCGACTGGGGAGACAGCAGTGATGCTGATTTCTGCTGCCGCTGGCTGCGAGACATAGTTATGCAATACGCCGTCTGCTTCCAACTCGTGGCAGGCGGTTTTTTGATACAGGCTTTGACGCAATCAAAAGAATCGCCGTTTTTCTTTAGGACAAAAGCCACGAGAATGTGGCGGATATCTATTCAATCTTTCGCCGGCAACGACGCCGTGTATGACAGGTTCTTCCTTGCGGCCTTGCCGGGATGTCAGCGTTTGGCGGGGAAATACCTTCCGGAAGACTGATCCAATGGCGGGCCTACTCACTCCCCACTCAGTAGACCCTCTGTTCTTTTCCCTTTCAGGAGATGGCTTTGGCAGATAATTTTTGACGCATTTCCTTACGGACATTTATAGATCAAGAGGCTGCCCGCCGGGAAAAATCCCAACAGCAGCCCCGCCATCACATTCTTTCTGCCGGCCCCTAAACTTCTTCCCAGGCGTCATCTCTCTGGAGCCATTCCCGCCTGTCCGCAGCCGTCCATGGCTGTCCGAGGACGTCCGTAATCTCTGACCTGCTCTACCAGTTTTCCAGGCCGGTATTCTCAACCCAAGATACCATTCCTTGGGGCTGTTCGTACTGGGAAAAATGTGATATGATAAGCAAAAAAGGAGACAGTATATATGCCACAAACCACTGAAATCTCAACCAACGACAGGGAAGCGTATACTCTGTTTATCCGCTCCCTTCGCTCATCCGTGCCGCAGCTAAGTGCGGATATCAGCAGAAGACTCACTGCAAGAATGGCGAACGCCGTACAAGAAGCTACATGGCAGACGAGGATGATGGTTCCGGTTTCCAAAGTACAATGTACCTGCAGCGTCGCCGCAATAGATGATTTTTCTCCTATCGTAGAAGCATCGTTCCAAATCCTATATCGGAATTATCCTATCCAGTTCAAACTATCAGAACGAATTCCCGTCAGAAGTACCGTAGCTTTGTCTATTTTCAGGAAAGTAGATTGGGAAAAGATCTTCCTTGCATTAAAAAATGACATTTATGCGGCATTCCGCAAGATGACAGATAACATGCCTCTCTTCATCCTTCCCATCGACTCTCTGCCTTCCGATCTGAAAGAACTCTACCAACACAGAATGCGGAAGATAGGGAACGTTACCGCTATCTGCACCAAGGAACTCGTCTCGAAATATGCTTTTTACATAGGCGGGAACAACTGCATCCGGATTGTAAACTGGAGGGACAATGCCATTTCTCTTGCGGCAAAAGATTTTCGTCCGGAGAAAAAATCCTGGAAAACAAAAATCGATCCGGATGATAAGCGCAAACTCATCGCCGACCCACTTTCTTTTCTGGGCTTCTGCTCTCTGGCGTCCCAGACCCTTTCCAAATCATTTCCGAACGAGGCCATCGCAGCAAAACCGGTTTTCTTTAACTTCCAGAGCGGAAAATTTCTCATGCGGGCGGAGAATAACAAATCCCTGGATGTATCCGACTTGTTTTTTACCAAGAATAAGTACCAGAAATCTATCAGAGGACGGCTGGAGGATCTGCTGCGGAGGTTCCTGTCCGGCGAAATCTGTCCCACAGCGGAGCAGGTGGAACGGGAGAAAATCATTGGGGAACTGGGCCAGTCGGAGCTTTTCCTTCTGGCGTATTGCTTCCGTAGTCCTACCAAGCCGTTGCTGGATTTGGACGAAATACTGAAGGATTCCAACCATTGTGAACAGATATCCTGGGCGACGGAAACACTCCTTGCGACTTTCGTCCCTCAGGACGGAAAGCAGATACCCCTCCTGTGGTCTAATAGCAGGAATACATACACCTCGCAGGTTGTTTTCTATTGTACACAACTGTACAAACGGAAGCTGCCCCGTCTTCCGCTTGAGGTGCTGGATGAACTTGCAGAGCCGGCATTAAAATACTATTTTGCCGAGAAATCAGTCAACCCCTTTGATGCTGAGCTGCGCTGGGATGCTTTGTGTGCCCTGGAGCGGATGTCAGCGAAATCTATTCTGGGGTATTCGAAGACAAAAGCTGGCGAGGTCTTCTTCAAATCTTTCACTGGCGACGATGCCATCTACGCCAATTACATTCTGGAATCCGCCGCAGAGGACGACGCTTCATAACCTTCATTAGATACTTTCATCTTTCGGGACAACCTTGCAGATAAAAAGATGAGTGCTGCCCAGCCACAATTCTTTCGCCGGCAGAAAAGAACCTTCGTCGGGAGGTTCGATTTTCGATTAAGGCTTCCAGCAAGAAGTAAGGACGAGCAAACATTCGGAATACTCAAAATTCCACCAAACATTTCCCAAAACTTTCGATATTTTCAGTTCCTCCCGCATATTATACCAAGCCAATAAGTGCAGAAGCTGTCTGCACAAATTACAACAGAAAGGACTCTTCTCCCATCCTCTCCGCCTTTCTCCCTTTCAGGGGACTGGGGCGGGGGAACGGGAGAGTGGAAGATGGTAAAACAAAGAAATGAAATGTAACAACCTTTTGAAAAAACTCGCCGGGGCCGGCTACTTTGCCAACCCTGAAATCGGATATTCCGTCCTGGGCGCTATCGACGCATCCCTCCCGCTCCTTGTTGAGGGAGACCCGGGTGTAGGGAAGACCAGTCTTGCCACCGCCCTGGCGTCCGCTCTCTCCATCCCTCTTATCAGAGTGCAGTGCTACGAAGGGATTACCCCTGAATCCATTCTGTACGACTACGACTATCAGCGGCAGCTGCTGGTGGTTTCAGCTATCCGGGACAAGCTGAACGATGCCATGCGGGAGATGACAGTAGAACAGAGTGTGCAGTACGTGGCTCGGAATGTTGAGTTCTATGGCTCTGATTTCCTCCTGGAACGCCCCATTCTCCGGGCGCTGACTGTGCCCGGGCGAAAAGTGCTGTTGATTGACGAGATAGACAAGACTTCCGAGGAGATTGAACATACCCTGCTAGAGACTCTCTCCGATTTCTCCATGACCATCCCGGAGTTCGAGACTGTAAAGTGCAAGGAGGAGGACCGCCCCATCGTCATCCTGACATCGAACCGGTATCGGGAGCTGTCCGACGCTCTGAAGCGTCGCTGCATCTACCTGTATGTGCGCCAGAAGACGCGGCAGGAGATACAGGACATCCTCCGGCTGAAGGTGGCGGACGATGAAACGTTCTGTAATACCGTCGCCGGGTACCTGTACCAAATCACCCAGCTGGACCTCCAGCATCCTTCGAGCATCAGTGAGGGTATTGCCTGGGCGAAGTTCTTGAAAGAGCATGGGGTAACGGATGAGGAGGAAATCGAAAAGAATGCCGCCTATACCATCGGCTTCCTCGCCAAGAATAAGAGCGACCAGACGAAAATCATGAACCGGGTGTTCGGGGGCGCTGTATGAGCATCCTACAGGAGATAGAGGATTTCCTGATTGTCCTTCGGGACAATTATGGATTCCTGATCCCGGTGGACCGACTGAAACTCTGTCTCTCCTGCGTTACGGACATCACCGATGTCGAGGAGGTGCTGTTCCGGCTCCAGTCTCTGGTCTGCCGCAACGAGCTGCAGATTGACATCTTCCGTTCCCTTTTCGCCCAGCGGTTCCTTGGTATCCGTCCGAAAGCCGGCGAGAGCGGGGGAGAGCCGAAGGAAAAAAGGCCGGGACCGGACGATCCGCTATCCCAGGAGGATAAGGAGCAGCTCTCCTGGCGGTCTGACCAGTTGGAGCAGCTGGTAAAGGATGAAGCAGAGAAGAAGCAGAAGTTGCTGGATGAGATTAAGTCCCTCTCCGAGCAGCAGAGGAGACTCCGAGGAGAGACGGAGAGGGCGGAAGAGGAGATTGCTCGGATGTCCGAAGAGAAATCCAAGGTCCTCCGGTCGGCCCGGGTCCGGGCGAAAGGGACAAAAATCCAGAAGGACATCAACAAACTCGACAAACTGTTGGACGGGCTGCCCAGTTCCTTCGCTCAGGAGATTCGCAGTGAGGTGTCCAGAGCCGGGTCGAAGAAGGATCTGAATCAGACCGTCCAGAAACTGATGAAGCGGGCTTCCAACGCAAGGTCGGCGAACAATTCCGCCATGTTTTCCAAGTATCTTGCCGCAGTTTCCGCTGTGAAGTCCTTGCAGAGCGTCATTGAGAAAGACATCCTGACAACTCAGGAGAAGCAGAAAGTAAAGGAACTGGAGCATGAGATGACCGCACGGAGGAAAGCAATTAAGGCAGCGGATGAAAAGCAGGATTCCCTGAACGAAACATCCTACCAGAAAAACCGGGAGTACAACGCCATCGCCAGCCGTATCCCCCGGATTACCTCTGAAAGGGAGCAGATTGAGCAAAGGCTGAGGGTGGATAGGGAGCAGCAGGTAAAACTGATTCAGAAGGGCGCAGCCCGTACCCATCGGGAGCTTTTCACAGGGGGTGTCAACGCCGTCCAGACTACGGAGGCCCAGGCGGAACTGATGAAGGCGTCGCTGACCAGCATGAGCGCCGATCAGAAGAGCCTGATTTTGTCCTTTATCCGGGCCAACGCCAAGATTTTCCGCCAAACGCTCCACCGGAAATCCGCAACGCCGAGGAAGCACCAGGTTGACATCCGGGCGACCATGCGGGCAGCAGCGAGGACCAACGGGGAGCCAATAGATATTTGCTACAAAAAGCCTCAAAAGAGCCATGCCAAGGTTATCGTTGTGGTAGACATCTCTGGTTCCTGCCGTCAGGCATCAACTCTTGCGCTTTACTTTATGGGGCTTATGGGTGGCGCCTTCCCTGGTGGCTGCCGGAAGTACGCATTCGTCAATCATCTTGTTTCTGTGGACAAATACTTTCGGGATAAGAGTGTCGGGGAGGGTGTGGATACGGTATTGCAGAGTGTCCCCACGCGGGGAATCTACTCCAATTATGGGAAAACCATCCATGAACTCCGGGAAGAGATTGGGGGAACCATCCATAAGGATACCACCGTCATCGTTCTGGGTGATGCCCGGAACAACAAGAACCAGAGCGCAGTGGAGGATTTGAAGTACATCGCCGACCGGTGTCACAGGGTGTTTTGGCTCAATACGGATGACCCCGCTAAATGGAATACTGGAGATTCCATCATTGGGATATATGAATCTGCTGGAGCGGAAGTCCATGGGATCAGAACAGCTGGGGATCTGATTGACTTCTTGGGAAATCTATCATTCACGAAAGCATAAGGGTAAAAAAGAAAGCCGGCAGGGACAGTCCGTTCCGTCGTGGTTTTAAGGTAAGATTTTGCCTACGGAAAATTGTACTCTCCTTTTTTATTTTGTTTTGTTAGCCTGCTTTGGTTTGCTGGGCATATAATATGCAAGTGAAGTGAAAAAATATAAAGTCTGAAATAAAAACAGGGAAGGGTTGCTCAGAGTTGAGTCAGCCCTTCCAGCGTTTTTATCCGAGTTATCCCATCACGGCAAAAGTCGGGAATTTTATAATATATTCGACAGCTGATTGAATTTTATATTTCCAATTAGTTTTGCATATTGTAGAACAACTCCAGCAAAAAAGGCTAAAAAACAAGGAGGATTTTTTTAAGTGGAACATATCGCAGTTGTTGGAAAAGGAAAGCAAGATGCGTTGCCCTTCCGTATCTTGGAATTCCAGTACCTGATTGATTTCGCAGTACATGGCGAAGGTCTTAGCGAGGGGACGTGTCAGGATCAGCTCCAGGCCCTTTGGACGGCGTACTGCATGCACCACAGTCTTGATGTGGACACGAACGGCTATGACAATGACCTACTGACTCTGTGGAACAGAATGCAGGAGGCCGGCATCGGAGCAGATGTCTGGGAGAGTTATGACACTTTCGACATCTACATGAGCGAATACCTGTGCTGAGAATATCAGGATAACCTAACAAAAAGAAGGAGAATGTCAAAATGGAAAAGAAAAGAATGATGGAACACGGCGCCGTGCAGGAAGAGATTTCTCTGCGGATCGAATATGACATCCATAAGTGCGAGGATTCTCTTCGGACAGAGGGGAAGATCACAAAAGAGGTCTCTCTTGGGTGGAACAACATCCTCTGCGGCAGGGGTATGTCTATCGGCGATATTCTGGACTTCCAGGAGAAGGCGAATGCCCTACTTCAAAAAGTCAAGGCTCTGCTGGCAGACGGCACATACGTAAAGGTTTCTGTCACGAAAGCCGCCTACGAAAATGTGCCTCCGTTTGAGGTCATTGATCAGTTCGGGCCCCATATGTGTACCCTCAATCAGTTTCAGTTTGAATGCTGGAATTTTGCAGATAACACGTTTGACTGCGATCCGGAAGAGGAGGGGGCTGGGCTGTACTTGCAGCCAGACACCCGATATACCGATGCAACCTGGGACATGATCCTGTACTGGAACAAGGACATCCTGAAGTCCCTGACGGAAGCCCATCTGTGAAAGGCGGAATATCAAAAATGAGTAAAGCAATGCTGTTGCTTGGCACTATGCTGGATTGTGGCGAGTGCGATTTGGAAATGCTGGACCGAGTTGGCTACAGCTGGGAAGATGTCCTGGAGCAGATGGACTGGCCTGATGTCAGCAACTTGTCCTTCAACGGCATCTTGAGAGGTGTTGTTGATTTTGGAATCACCGAAATTAAGGAGGCTCTGAGAGAGAAGATTGACGACTTGGAATTCCGTCAGGACAGACAGGGGCTGTCTGAGGAAGAGAAGTCGGAACTGCACGATCTCCGTCTGCTCAATCCGGACGTGGATATCCAGGCTAACTATAACTATCGCGATACTCATGTCTGGTTTGCCGATAACGGGGCCATCTACCGAGCTTACCTGGGAGACGCCGTAGAGGACTTCGAGGAGAACTCCAGATTCTTCCTAACGGGAACCTAAAACGGCAATCCATACTGGCGCTGCAGGGTGGGATTTTCCTTCCCTGCGGCGCCATTTTTCTTCTCGACACACACTCTTTCCCTGCCGGCCCCTTTCCTGGAAGTTGACGCAACGAGAGAAGAAAGTAGGCGAAGCTTGATTTTTTTGAGGTGAAGCAGCTTGTAATAGATATTGCCACCAATGGACCATTCCCAGCCTAACCCCTTGTTCCCACCCCAAAAAAGAAGCCGGCAAAAACCTCAGGGCAGTCCTATGGTTTTATCCGCCTCAAAAAAAACGATTTCCAAAAGGAAAATCTTTATATTTCCCGTGTGAAATGCATATCATCTGATAGCGACCACAAATTGGTTAAAATATCACAGGAACAGGACATAAAAGGAGGAACATGCTATGAAGGATATTATCAGAAAGGGGAATAAAGTGGTCCTCAAAACATCTCATTGGGGACTGCCAAGCGGAACAATCGCAACCGTCATCAAGGAGGTTGACCAAGTAAATGTCCGAATCATGGCGCCTGGGTTTCCGGAGTGTGGACGCCCAGTGTGTCGTAATGATTTGAGAAGAGCCACGAGACGAGACTTCTAAAAAGAGGAAAAACATGAAAAATCTATATATTATTGCAGGCCGTAGCGGTTCAGGAAAAACCTCGGTCGTTCAGGAGCTTTGTAGCTCCTGCGGCCTCAAGCCGGTCAAAACCACTACCACTCGCCCTCGGCGCTTCCCAGAGGAAGATGCCTACCACTTCATCTCTCAGGATGAGTTCGATATTCGGAAGGACATAATTGCTCCGACAAAAATTTGTGGGAGCAGCTACGGAATCACACCGGAGGCTCTTGACGCCGGCGACATCATCATTCTGGATCTGAAGGGTGTAGCGGATATGCGGCAGAGTTACAAGGGAAAGCCAATCAAAGTCATCGGCATCCATGCGCCGCTCACCGAGCTGGAAGCCAGGATGCTCAAGAGGGGGGACGGCAGGGAGAATGTCAATATGCGACTTGAACATGATGAGATCAAGTTTGGCATGATGGAGGATTTCTGCGACATCATCGTGCGGAACATGGATCTCACCGATACTGTGAGTACAGTTCGCACATACATCTTCCAGACCGAATATCCTTTGGCATTCAAGCATTTTACTATTGGCTATTGAAATTTTCAGGAGGATTGTTTTATGAATTTCATGCCCATTACCTTCGTACTTGCATCCCTTCTAATTCAGAAGAAGGATGATCCCAACGGAGAGAAAATTGTCACAACGAGAGAAATCGTCAAGTGGTCAAACGTCATGGAACAGAAAACGAGCCTTGCTGTCTTGAATGGCTTTTGTGAAAGCGATGTTGCTGAACTGCTGGGTGCCTCCAGGCTTCGTGCGTGTCTGAAACCCGTCATGGGCTGTAATGATGCCTGGAAACTGGATGAGCATGCACTGTTCATGCTGACTCGACATACAGGTGCGAAAACATATCCGCAACGGGTAATGGATTTCCTCGATCCGCCATTGAATGTTCCAATGGACCTCATTATCCAAGCTGGACTCCTGGCAGGATTGGAATCGGAGGATTCATCAGAAACTGAATATCTGCAGGGACATTGAAGAAAGAAACGCCTGGGAGGAAATATTTTTCTCCTGGGTGTTTTTGTTCGAATGCAGAAGGATACGAGTTTTCTCTGCTGGCTTTATATTTTCCACAGCAACTGCATAGTATATCGCAACTCACAAGATAGGGATGTGCAAAAAAAGGGAAGCAAATATAAGCTTCAGAAAATTTCGGAAAAAGAAATATATCTGGGGTACAAACCCGCTTCATCCCATCGGAAAAACAAAAATAGGAGGAACTCGGCATGTATCACCTGATTAACCTGGAGAACCAGACCCGCAAGTCTTTTGAGACGAGGATTGACCTGCTCGCTCACTGGCGGTTCCAGCTGCGCCATGACAGCCGCTTCAGCTCCATCACAACTCCGCCCTTGAACTTCAACAATTTGAATGTTACAGGGAAGGATGTGTACGCCTCGGAGATCAGTGGCCCTTGGCTTCGGTGTTTCCAGGTCTTGGATGAGGAGGGCCGCAGTCAGGATATCCGTATCTGGAAAAAGGAGATTGAAGTCGTCAATGCCATGGAGCATTTTCCTTGGCGCTATCCCGATTACACGGCTCCTCGTTTCCGCAGGGAGCCGGCAGTGATGGGGCGCAAGCGTCTGTATCGTAAGGGACGCTACAACTCCTTCACCAAGCAGAAGCTGCGGGATAAGAAGGGGTCTATGCCGCTTGATTTTGAGGACGACCTGTTGGGATTTACCCCTATCACAGATCACTCCCGCCCCAGAACCAAGGAGCGGCGGCCCCATAAGCCGAATTTGGACTTCCAGTCCTGGAAATCCAGCACGAAGAACTTCTCCCAGTGGGGACGGCATCTCGATCGTGTGACAGAGCGGCCTATCCGTAAGAGTTTCCCTGCGGACTACGATGAAGGAGAGCTGATGCTCAAATTCGAGAGATCTGTACTGCAGGAGCTTTGCCTTGAGGCGCAGATGGAAGAAGATATGGCATGCTGAAAAGCGGAAAGGAAAAACGATGAAAGCGATCAATTTTTTTGTGGGATACCGACGATGAGGACATTGAAGACCTCGATTTGCCGGATGAAATTGGGATCCCGGAGGATATCGACCCGGAAGATGAGGAGGCGATTTCCGACTACATCTCTGATGTGACCGGTTTTTGCCACAATGGGTTTGCCCTGGATCCGGAGCCGATGCAGGAGTGATAAGAAAATTCGCAGGGGAGGGAAGAACCCTTCTCTGCGGATGCGTCAAAAAACACTCTACCAAGTTTAACCCCTAAAAATTTTCCCCTCCTCTCCTCAGAAAAAAGGAGCCGGGAGGGGGGAATTGTTTTTTGGTAAATTCAAAATTGCTGAATTTTCGGCAAATTTTTAAGGGCTTGAATTTTCCGGAAAGGAATTCAAGCCCTTGTCTGTGTTCGATTGCCGTCATGCACGCCACCTGGAGTCAATTCTGAGAATCCAAAGGATTTCTCTTGCCGCCTTCCTGTCAATAGGCCCAGACCGCCGAACTTCCTCATTAAACCAGTTGCGGCTGATTTTTCTCACCACTGTGCCCCCGCCGAGATCCTGTGTCTCCTCGGCGTAATGTACAAAATCTTCGTAGGTCATTCCAGTTTGCATCACAATATCCTCCTTCAAAAAATTTTGTGCCTTTGAGGGTTCTATCTTACAGAGTGATATGCGATTTCACTTAAAAATATTATAGGAAGCGCCTTGCCATGGGGGAAGATAAAGAAAATCCGCAGCAAAGAATTTTTCCGCTGCGGATTTCTCATTTCCCCCGATTCAGTCCCATAAATGAGGCTCCATGTGGATAGAATCTTGCTTACTGGCGACAGAAGAGGAGATGATGGGGTGGGGACTACTGTTCAGAGACAGATGGGTTAAATACGATTGCTCCCGTCTTTGCGTCCACACCGTAGGCTTCGTTCTCCGGCTCAGTTAGGACATATGCCAAGCGCATGGAGTAATTTACCTGTTGCGTGAGTTGTAATCCTCTAGCCATGATGCCTGGCATACGGGTAGGGATGGCGATATACTTCATGGTCAGTCCGTAGTGATTGAGCCAGGCATCCAAGGCAGAGTCTTCATCCAAAATTCCATCAGTGCTATCGAATTCCACATTCGTCCAGCTCCGGAAGAAACCGCTGATGGAGCCGTCTGTGATATCTACAGAGACGGTTAAGTTGTTTTCTGGAAAGAAGTATCCATTCGCACGCTGTGAATAGACAAAGGTCAGTGAGGCATCGGAATATTCCGCATTCCGATAGACGTCCGTCTGTCCGAAATCCTTCTCGAAAAATTCCAGAAGGAAGGTCTTTGCGGTTTCCTGTGCAACAGCCTGGCTGACAGAAATCGGATGGTTCTCATCCTCTGGGATAGAGGAATGCACAGAAAGCAGTTCGCCGGTCATGGCGTTGCAGGTTACAGTCCGGCTCCAGGTGCTGCCGCCGTCTTCCCGGGTATAGGTCAAAGTGGCATACACCTCGCCCGCCTCTGGATTTTGGGCATAGCTGGATGAAGCCAACTTATACTTCAGCAGCCCAAGCGGGGAAATGGCTCGCATTTCCTTATCCAGGGCATTCAGAGGAAGCGCGCCTTCCGTCGAGGAAACGTCCTCCAGTTCTACATGGGGAATGCTTTCTACCCCAGTGGTAGCGCTGTCATATGTATCGCCCTCAAAAAACTCGTACATCCTTGTAAGATTGACCAATTTTCCAGTCTTTGCGTCCACATAGTACTCATCCCTTTCGCCCGGGATATACCGCAGGACAGCCTTGCCGTCCTCCAAAACGTACTCTGTACTCAACGACATTGTACTCTTCAGCTTCTCCCCAGCCTCACTCGGGGTGATGGTAGGGTCAGGGCTAGGGACGCTGCCGATACAGCCGTCCAGCCCGTCCCGATGGAAACCAACAACTTTCCCATCACTGTCCCGAACGTTGACGGAAAACGTCATGGGGGTGGACAGATCATTGAGCAGGATCTCTCCAGAAAAGCAATAGGACCCGGCTCTGGCGGAATCCTCAGTGAATTTCGGCGTCTCCATATCCCTCAATACCTGCTCCAAAAACTTCTCGGCCTTCTGCATCGCCTCCTTGCGGGGGATAAGGTCGGAGGAAGAGTCAGGTGAGATGGCAGGGGAGAGGGAGAAGGCAGTGATGACGCCGTTCTTTGTCACCTCGACGCTGGCTGTCTCGGCATCTTTCTCCCAAGTCAGATTCCAGCGGGGAGCCAGGGGGTCGTCAGAGAAGGAGCTGGAGAACTCACCATCGATTTGGAGTACAGTCTTGACTCGTTTGGCGACTTTCTCCGGATTTTGCTCCGTTGCAGGCGCAGAAATGACGGTGGGTTGTGTGTCTGCGGAAATGGAATTTACACTATCGCTGTGGGTAATGGTTCCGGCAATAGAACACGCCGGAGTGAAGAATGCCAGGAATACGGATAGGAATGCGGATATGATTTCTTTCATAGAGAATACCTCCTTTGTTTTTTGGGGGGGTGCTGTGCCTGGATATTATGCGGTTATCGAAAGAATTATCGAATAATCTAAAAATTACGTGGCACTTTTTTGAAAAAATCCGTTGACAAGATCGATATTTTTTTGTAGAAATGAATAGAATAGAGACTGATAAGGTAAATGCCCTACTGCTGCCAGGTTGAGCGACTATGTACTGGCGATAGAGACCTGGAACAGTTATCCCGGGCAATAATTCCAGGTGTAACAATGGCGGATATTTTCCGAATTATACATACATTTAAGGAAGGCGTAATCATGATTTATGTTACTGGCGATACCCATGGTGACTTCCACCGGTTCTCCACCAGCAGCTTTCCCCAACAGAAACAGATGGGGCGCAGCGACTATGTTATCATTACTGGAGACTTCGGGGGAGTATGGGCGGATACGCCCGAGGAAAAATACTGGCTGGATTGGCTGGAGAAGAAGCCGTTTACCACTCTTTTCGTTGATGGAAACCACGAAAATTTTGACCGTCTGAATGGATTTCCCGTCCAGCAGTGGCACGAAGGAAATGTCCATTTTGTACGCCCCCATGTAGTTCACCTGATGCGGGGACAGGTCTTTGAGATTGAAGGAAAAACTTTCTTCACCATGGGCGGTGCAGCTTCTCATGATATCCAGGATGGCATACTCGATCCGGCAGAACCCGATTTTGAGCAAAAGTACTGGTTCAAACGCCGGACAAGACAGTTCTTCCGGGTAAAGGGCGTCTCTTGGTGGCCCGGGGAACTGCCGTCAGACGAGGAGTATAAAGAGGCAGCCGTCAATCTGGAGAGAGTCAACTGGAAGGTGGACTATATCCTGACCCACTGCGCCCCCACCAGCATCCAGCAGAAACTGGATCGAAATTACACCCCGGACCGGCTGACAGATTTCCTCCAGATAGTCAAAAGTCGGTGTGAATTTAAGTCCTGGTTTTTCGGACACTATCATCGGGATTGTCAGGTTGATGATTGCTTCACCGTTCAATGGGAGCAAATTACAGAATTGCTCTAAGGAAGTCTGAATGGTGTGTGCCGAGAAACATCCTCCTGCGTTTACTCCCTGAAAAAGGTCCGAAAGGGAGGAGGGGGTGGGGATGATAAGAAACCAAAGACCGCCTGCTTTGCAGATACGCAAGGCTGGCAGTCTCTTTTTTTTATCCTTCCCAGGGAGAGCCCCAACCAACGAAAGTCGGTCGGGGATGAATCGCCTAATGGGGTTGCGAGGGACTCTTTTATATATTTTCTTTTAGGCTTTTCCTCGCCTTGGAGTCGAATATTCTTATCGAAACACTCGTTGCTCCTGTGAGATTCTATCTGTCGGGATATTGATTTTGTTCCTGCCGGCTCCCTCACATTCGTCCGTTTTATGCCCCTAAAATGGCTGGCGGAAAAGGCGGGTAAGGTTCCAATAACTAACCGGATAGTTTTCGAAGACAAAAAACACCAAGTCATAAAACTCAGCAGGAAAGAGCTTGTATACTCAAAAAATACAGAAATTGTTCGATAATCCCAAGACAAAACGCATATCATCTTCCATCTCAGATGAACAGAAAAATACGGAGGATGATTATGGCAAAAAAGAAAAAAGACAAGTTCAGCCTAGCGAGGCAGCTGCTTCAGAAGTACGACCTCACCGGCATGATGCAGGAAGCCCGGAATCTGACCCGGCGGTTTGTCCTGCATATCGGTCCCACCAACAGCGGCAAGACCTACCAATCCGTTGAAGCTCTGAAGCAGGCGAAGAATGGGGTCTACCTGGGGCCTCTCCGCCTTATGGCGCTGGAAATTTTTGATAAGCTGAACGCCGGCGATTGCCCCTGCACGCTACTGACAGGTGAAGAGTTCGAGCCGATGCCTGGGGCGAAGGTGACAGCATCTACAATCGAACTGTGTGATTATGGGGCGAAGTATGAAGTCGCCGTGATCGATGAAGCCCAGATGATTGGAGATCGGAGCCGTGGTGCCAACTGGACGAAAGCAATTCTAATGGTCAATGCGGAAGTTGTGCATATCTGCATGGCCCCAGAGGCGGAAGACATCATTGTTAAGCTGCTTTCCGACATTGCGGCGCCCTTCGAAATCATCCGTCACGAGCGGCTGACCCCGCTCTCCTACTCTGGCTCCATCTCCAGCCTGAAGCAGATACGGGATGGCGACGCCTTGATTGCCTTCTCCCGGCGGAATGTTCTGTCCCTTGCCGCCGAGATGGAGCGAATAGGAAAGAAAGTCAGTGTAATCTATGGGGCGCTGCCGCCGGCGGCAAGAAGGGAAGAGGTCCGGAAGTTCGAGTCCAAAGAGACAACAGTTGTCGTTGCCACAGACGCCATCGGGCTTGGTGTATCCCTGCCAATTAAGCGAATCATCTTCTGTGCAACATCTAAATATGACGGTGAGGATTTCCGGAATCTCCGCCCAGATGAGGTCAAGCAGATTGCGGGCCGGGCTGGACGGTGCGGCATCCATAAGAAGGGCGAGGTTCTTGCCATGGACGAGGAATGGGTGATTACGTCTGGGCTGAAGTCCAAGGTAAGCCCTATCAAAACCATATACATTCCCTTCCCCAAGGAAACGCTGGATTCTTCGTTCGATTTGGATGTTCTTCTTCACGCCTGGGACACCCTGCCCGGGGAGAAGGGAGTTGACCGTCAGGATATGACCGAGGCCCAATTCTTACTGGACTGCTCCGATAACTACTTCCCTGGCGCTTCCAAGGAGATGAAGTACCAGCTGATTACCTGCCCCGTTGATACCAAATCCAGCGAGTTAGTGGAATATTGGGGCGACTGCTGCGAAGCCATTGTTGCAGGAAGGACACCTCCTACGCCCTACTTCGGGGATGAGTCTCTGGAAACCTGCGAAAAACAGTATCGGGCTTTCGACATCCGGCACCAGCTGCTCCGCCGGGTCGGAATCGAGGAGCCTCATCTTGTTGAGAAAGAGGCCCTTATTCAGAAGATCAACTGGTTCTTACTTGCCAACAAGAAGTCATACATCCGCAAATGCTCCTGCTGCGGCTGCAAGCTGCCGTTCAATCATCCATACGGGATGTGTGAAGAGTGCTACGAAAACCAGCATCGGTCGCAGCGTAACTGGGGTTTCGATGATGATGACTGGGACGACGATGACGAGTGGGAGGACGATGGGGATGAGGACTTCTAATCAGCGAAATGCCGCAAAGCCCAATTGTCCGTAAGGGTCTTCAATATGCAGGGCGGTTTTCGTCGGCAGGGGGCTTGTCCATCCTGCGTTCCAATGGGTCCCTCGTCCCCCCCGCCCACTCTCCATTGGGGAGGGGAGGAGGAAGGGCGGGTCGCTATCCACCACAGAAGGCTGTTGACTCAGCTTAGGGTTACTGGAACTTTGTGGTGGACAGTCGCAAAGGGACAATAGCCCAAATTAGAGAAAGAGGGGGTGTCATATGAGCGGAAAGAAGAAAGTGAAAAACCAAAGGGGCTGGGTACTGGCTGGTGAGACAATCTATCCTCCGATTTTGTCTCCATCCGAGGAACAATCCTTCAAGAAAGTATCTGCCCAGATGAAGGATGCTGCCATCTGTTTGAGGGAGGATGGACTCTTGATGCCTGGCGCTATGTCGTCAATGAAGAAGAACGAAGCAGTTGCCAGAGCGGCCATGGGTTTTTTCTTCCAGTATTTTGATGACAAATACCAGCGGGCGGATATTGTTGAAGCTATGGCAAAAGCGTTCCTGCTGCCAGGGGGGTCAATGGAATACTTAGTATCAGCTCCACAATATATGCTGTGTGCGGTGTTTTGGTTTTTGGACTACATAGAAAACCGGGGGTTGGAGAAACGGCTCCAGGCTCTCATCCCAGCAGCGGAACCAGACAAGACTTTAGAATGGGAATTTTTCGATGTAGACGATATCACCCATTCCAAGAATGAAATTTGGGGCGTACTGACAGTGATCCAAAAGCGAAATCAAGATCAGCGCCAGGCTTTCAAGAACCTTTTGGCGCTGGTCGATTCCGAAACCGTCGCCAAGCTCAAGAATGTCTTTAAGGACACGCTGCTGGATTACGTAGATCGGTATCTGGAGGTTTTTTCTCATATTAAACCATCATCGCCCGCCCTTGCCAGCAAGGATGATATCATATTTCCAACCGCTTCGATATGCGCCCGCAATCCTTTCAGTTTGAACATGGTGGATGAAATCCCGACTCGGGCAAAAATGCAGCCTGATATATGGTTCTTAACACAAACCCATCCACTATGGGGTAGTTCGTTGGATGAGATTCGAAAGAGAATGCACTTCCGCCGCTCTTCCGATCTTCTGCATGAGTTTCAGATAGCGGATCCCTATGCCATCAGCGCAGCCTATCTGTTTCTGGAGAAGGATGGTGATGTGCTGGCAAATATGAATATCCTCACCGTGAACATAATGGGGTGTGCGGTACGTACCATGCCCTGGTGCATAAAAGAAGTGTATAGTTATGGAATACCGTTCGAGGAGGCAGTATCGGACCATACTCCACGCTATCCTTATTCCCCTTGCAAAAACGCAGACGAAGAGGGACTTCCGGAATCAAGCATTGCTGTGGGGGACTTGCTCTCAGAAGAACAACTCTTCTATCTTGCCACTGGATACATTCTACCGAGAAACCAGCGTCCTTCCAGCCGCTTGAAGAAGTGGTTTGAGGAACAGGGGGTACCGGCGGAGCGGGCGGAAGGGTTGGCTTGGGGTGCGTGGATTACCGGTTGTTTCTATGATGCACAAATGCAGGAACCCCAGCCTATTGACGAATCTGACGAACTGATGACCGAAAATCCTGAAGAAGGGGAGGAAAAAGAGCTGACAGAAGACCTTTCCGCCCGTGAGGCGGAGCTGGCCCGGCAACTGAAGGAGTCCAGACAGACAATCCATGAGACAGAGCGCACTGTCCGCCGTCTGAAGGAAAGGCTTCAAGAGGCGGAAACAGAATCTATGCGTGATTGCGCAGAACTCAGTCGCCTTCGGGAAACTCTGTACCTATTGAGATCAAAGGATGAACAGCCGGAGGAAGAGTCAGAAGAAGAAATCCAATTCCCGTTCCAGACAAAGCAGCGTATCGCAGCCTTCGGCGGATACGACGCCTGGCGGAAAGCCATTCGTCCGATGCTGCCTGGAGTTCGTTTCTTTGACAGAGAAGCGAAACCGGATATCAACACTATAAAAAGCGCAGATGTGGTTTGGATCCAAGCAAACGCAATGTCTCATACCCTCTATTACAGCGTCATCAATACGGCCCGGAAAGAAAATATTCCAGTCCGATATTTTGGATATTCCAGCGCACGGAAATGTGCGGAACAGCTAGTAATGGACGAATTGTCCGCAAACTGAAAAAATAGCAAAAATCCCGCCAGCGTGTAAATTTGCAGGTCTGGCGGGACTTTTGTGAAGGCGCATGAGTGTTCCCAGCAATGATTCGAAAATCATCCATCTAAGCAGATTATCTGTGCCGGCAAGGAAATGGCGGCGTGGGAGCGATGGTGTTATTTGTGAAAATTTAGTGCGGATTCTTATCAAACAAGCCCCGCCACAGATTAAATTTCTGCACAGTCTCCTCGTCGTTCTCAGAGAGAGGCACGCCCAGGTGACGGATCCAGTCGTCAAGGTAGCAGATGGAGCAGTTCACAGGCAGTCCCCGACCCGGATGTTTCTCCCCTGCGGGGATGTCTACGGTGTGGACACAGTCTCGAATGAAATATACAGCGTGGACATCGGCAATTGCGTTGGTGGCGAAGCAGTCAGCTATAATGACACACTTCCCGCCGGTCGCCAAAATAATGTCCATCGCCAGCTTGTCGAGCTGAGTGGGGGAATAGCCCAGATGGGTAGAGATGACTTCGGAGGCTCCCAGAGAGATTGCCTCGTCGATGTCCGCCGCCAATGTTCCTGTACCCAAATCTACCCCCTTCACCTTCTCCCACAACTCCATGCCATGGACGAAGAGATGGATTCGGGTCTGGTAGATAACGTGTCCGCCCCTGGCAACAACCTCATTCTCCTTCTCTTTAACGGCTCTCGCCTGCTTCAGGGAAAAGGCAACCGTGGACTGGGAGCATTTCAGCATCTTCGCAATCTCCTTTTGGGTCAGTCCGTTCTGAGTCAGATCCCAGACCTGTTGCTGACGTTCCGAAAGAGAGGGGATCCCCGGCGGGTTGCTGGTCTCATACTTTCTGTTCTGGGGCATCGCCCAGGGACGGATGGCAGCGTAGCCGCAGGTAAGGAGTGAATACTGGACTCCTCCGGCAATCTCCGACTCCTCCTTTGATTTCCCCTCCCGGATGTAGCGCACCAAAGTTTCCTTCATTTTCGGATAGTCAGCCAGCTTGGCCTTTTCCTCATCGCTCATCTGCGGCAGTTTCATTTTTTTGTCGCTCATAATAAAATCACTCCAGCTCATAGATATATTACCCCGATTATCGAGGCGATTATTAGTATGCAAAATCATAAAAAAATATTAAGAGGGGGTGCATGTCTCAAAAGAAATTCCCGACCCGTCTCGCTGATCAGAATGTGGTGCAAGGAGCCATACTGAGGGTTTAACAAGGAGTCAAGGCCGGGGGGAAGAGCGGGTGAGTGGTCAATAAAAAAATTTAATGTGTTTGGTAAAAAACAGTTGACATTTTGAATTCAGGGGATTATACTATATGTAGATACAGAGATGGTTGTACACATGCAACCATCAGAAAGGAAAAGACTGAAACTATGCTGCATCATGCGTCGAAAAATAGCATGAAGAAATCTTTCAAGAACCGTAAATCTAATTCCGGCTCTTTTTTCGTCATGCTTTCGACTGGATGCCTCACGCATAGTTATCCCGATTTTGTGTTGCGCATATAGGCTTTTGAAGCCTTTTCTCGCACAAATCGATAGATACAAAGCGCCAGTCGTTGGATGAACTCCTTCGGCTGGCGCTTTTTCTGATTCCTTTGAGAAATTTTCAACATTGCAAAAACAGGCGCATCGTATTCACACGATGGGCTTAGGTAAGTATACGATTTGTAATCATTTGGTGAGGATGAAAATCGGCTATTTCAACTTGTCCCGAAAGCAAGCAGGCGGAGGATTCCTGCCTTGTGGGTTCGCCCCCCCCCCTCCCCGCCATTATTTGCGGCAGTATTGGTAACTGGCAACCAGCCCGTCTGGAAAGCGGGTGGGCCTCGGTTGGGGCCTTGCGGGTTCGATCCCCGCCTGCCGCGCCATATGGGTATGTAGCTCAGTTGGAAGAGCACCCTGGCTGTTAACCGGGGAGGCGGGGGTTCGAATCCCTCCATACCCGCCAATATGCGCTGGTAGCTCAATTGGGCAGAGCAACAGACTCTTAATCTGGAGGTTGCGGGTTCGATTCCCGCCCAGCGCACCACTTCAAATATTGCCATGTAGCTCAGCTGGCAGAGCGTCCGCCCGTTAAGCGGAGGGTCAAGGGTTCGAGCCCCTTCGTGGCAGCCATTTGCGCCGGTAGTTTAATTGGAAAAACAGCGGCCTTTTAAGCCGCACAACGCAGGTTCGAGCCCTGTTCGGCGTACCAAAAATCCGACAGCCCTTGTATCAGTGTACTTATACACTGGCAGGGCTGTCGGATTCCTATATGTCCGTATAAGAATTTGAGGGCCGACAGGGGAATATCATACGGGAAGACTTATCCCAAGAGCCTGCAGGATGGTCAATCTCCCCGGCCCCACCCCAGTCTCTTCCTCATTCAGCGTTCCCAGCCGCACGCTCTTATTTTTCCCATGATAGTCGCTACCACCGGAAACGAGCAGGCCGTGATCCTGCGTTATTTCCGAAAGGCTTTCGCAGCTGCTCATGGGATATTTGGAATAGAAGCACTCCAGCCCCCGGAGTCCATATCCCATCAACTCCTCCAACATCTCCCCGAACTGCTCTTTCCCAACCGCCTTCTCACCCGTACCTCCCAGTGGATGCGCCCAGACAGGGATGCCGCCGGAAGCTAGGATGGCTTGAACCGCCACTTCGGCCGGGATGCGGCTGTTGTGAGTGGGGCAACGGTTGAGCGTGGCAGAGATGGCTGTTTGCATATCCGGAGCAAAACCATACCGAACCATCAGGTTGCCGAGATGTGGCTTCCCAACACTGGGCATTTTGCGCAGAACCTCCAGCTCATTCTCAGGAAGACAAATTCCGTTTTCTTTAAGGAAATCGATTCTCTTTTGCAGTTTGGCGGCTCGCAATGCGGCGCCCTGGGCCAACGCCTCCTGGAATGAAGAATGTGTGGTGTCGCAGGCATAGCCAAGGATATGACACTTACCGGACGGCATGCGGCAGGAAAACTCGATACCCGGGACGAATTTCATCCCTGCCGGCGTATGACACCTTAATTGCTCTGCCCCAGCCACAGTATCGTGGTCGGTGAGGGCAAAAATAGTGATTCCGGCGGATTGCACAATCTCAGCGAGCTGGAGAGGGGTGTCTGTCCCGTCGGACGCCGTGGAATGCATATGGAGATCTATTTTGTTTGGCATAATGATGCGCCTCCTTTTAGCACCTATTTTATACTTCATATTATGCGCAAACAATGGAAAATATCGAGTTAATTGAGAATTTTATATATTTTTTGACATCTGCATAATATGCCTTAATCAAAGAGCAAGGCAAGAAAACGAGTTTTGTAAAAAAGATGAAAGGAGAAACGGCGATCTGCCGTACAAAAAAATGCCAGGTGTTAGAATGAAGGCGAAAGCAGGGGGGTACAGCTTGCGCTGTCGCATACGAAAACCTAAATCCCAGGTAAAAAAGTCATACGAATGCACAGGTGCGATGGCAGTCCAAGAACCCAGTGAGGCGGACATGGATTTTCTTGAGCAGATTTTCAAAAAGTCTGACAAACCCGCCCCGAAGACTCGTGCTGTTTCAAAAGCAAGCGAAATAGCCCCTCCGCCAGCTCGCACTATTGCAATAGCAAAGGAAACAACCCCTCCGCCAAGCAAATCAAAAGTACAGGTTCTTGCCCAGCCGAAGGCGATGGAAATTCATTTCCATGAGAGTGAATTTTCTGTACCGCCTAAAAGCGAATGCTACCATGGTTGGGTCGAAACCGAACAAGCCATCCTTGGAAGGAAGCCGTATATCGTTACAACGCAAATGGGACGTCTCGGCACCGATTTGTTCGAAAAATGCTACCGAATTTTTGTCCATCCGATGGAGGGCGAGTGTTATGAAATCCGGCTTGGAAATAATTCCTGCACAGATCGAGAAGTAAAAATGAAAAATAATCTATTTAAATTGTGGCTTGCTGAAGAATTCTCTGTCTAAACTTGCCCCAATTGCCAGCCTTGCTCGCCAGCAAGGACTGGCATTTTTTTGTATCGGTTGACCTACCATCGGAACGTAGGAAGTTCAAAAATATACAAATAAAATTACACGAAAAACATTGATATTTTTAGATCAAAGCGCATAGTATCAAAGACGATGCGATGGATGGGGGATGAGAACGCAAATCCTGCGAGGTAGCAGAGCGTTCATCTCCTGCTTCATTCATTATTGCTATAGTTCGAATTTTTAGATTCAGAAAGAAAGGAAGAAACTATGCTTATCGTGAACCTGTATGGCGCTCCAGGCGCTGGTAAATCTACGGGGGCAGCCTACATTTTTTCTCAGCTGAAGATGCGCGGCATCAATGCTGAGCTAGTGACAGAGTTTGCCAAGGATAAGGTGTGGGAAGAAAGTAAGGCCGTTTTTCAGAACCAGGCGTACATCTTCGGCAAACAGTATTTTCGGATAAGCCGTGTCCAGAATAAGGTGGATGTGGTCATTACCGATTCGCCTGTTCTGTTGTCTGCCTTCTACGCCGACGATCCGATTCTTGGCGATGAGTTTGACCGGCTGGTTACAAAGGTGTCGGAGTCCTACGACTCTATGAACGTCTTCATTAACCGCACAAAACCCTATAATGGCGCAGGTCGCTTTCAATCCGAGGCCGAAAGCGATGCCATGGTCTATGCCCTTCACAGTTTTCTGAACGCACATGGCATTGCCTGCGCTAACTATGAAGGAAACGTGAATGGCTACGACACATTGGTGTCAGATATCCTTTCCCGTCTCAACAGGAATAAATCAAGCAAATAATCAAAAAAAAGGAGGTCTCTATCTATGGGAAGAGCCGCAACCGGCGGAGGCCGGTCATCGGGAGGACGTTCTTCCAGCGCTGGACGCAGTTCCGGCGGCAGGAGTTTCAGTGCCAGCCGTTCCAGCTCCAGTCCCGCCCGATCCAGCCCCAGCCGCACCCCATCCATGAGTACACACTCATCCCCCTCGCGCAGCTCCAGCAGTCCGCCCCCTCGCATCACTCCTACTCCGCCCCGGAGCGGATTCGGAAGTCCGGGCTGTTCTCCGGGATACAGGGAGGAGCCGCCCCGTCATATCACGCCGCCAAGGCAGGAACCGGTCTGTGCGCCGCCACCAAGACGGGAAACCCCGCCACCGCCTCCACCCAGGCCGGAGCCGGTACATACCCCGCCGCCCAGGAGAGAGCCGGTGTATAGCGCACCGCCACCTCCGCCGCCCAGACGAGACCCACCCCCTCCGCCGAGACAGCCGTACGCACCTCCACCGCCACCTCACAGAATCTATACGCCTGCTCCGCCGCCACCCTCGCCTCCGGCGAGAAGAAACCGGAAACCGATGGGGTGCTTGACATCCATGTCGGTTGCCGCCATTCTTCTCCTGATTGTTTTGGTTATCGGTCTTTTCTCCAACTCAGCAGGTGTCCCCAAGAGTACGGTTCAGCGGGAGAAGCTGGAGAGCGTTTGGGGATTCAATAATGACTGCATCGTGGATGAGTTGGGATGGATTTCGAACGAGTCTCAAGTCAAAAATGCGATGAAGTACTTTTGGTCCAAAACTGGCGTGCAGCCTGTCATTTACCTGAAGGAGTACGACCCATCGCTGGGCATTTTTGAGATGAGCAAAACGGAAGAGGATGCTTTCCTCACCGGAGACTCCGATTCTGGCGGCTGGCTGGATGACTGGTTTGAGAGCCAGGAGTACAGTGAGGCTACCTATGCATTCGTTTACTTCGACGGGCCGGAGTCCGGGGAGTTATACGAGGACACTTACCAGTTTTACTCCATTCCGGGCCGCCTGGTTGGGCCTGTGATGGATTCCGAAGCCGAGGACATCTTCTTCTCCTATTTGGAGTCCTATTGGCACATGGATCCTAGCGTCATGTCTGAAGACAAGATGTTCTCCGATGTGTGGACCAACACAGCAGATCGCATCATGGAGAAAACCACTACCCAGCTCGACGTCGCCAAGTACGCGGTCATTTTCGGCATCATCGTCTTTGCTGTTTATGCAATTTTCCGTTTCATTCGAGTCCGCAGGGAAAACGAGAGGGAGAGGAATGAGGAGACGGCAAGGATCCTGAATGCGGATATCCATAGCGATGCCAGCGAGAGCGACGGGACTCTGGACAAGTGGTCATAAACAAGAAGCTCGTATCCTGAACGGGGTACAAGAATTGAAATCACGGAGGTATTTACGTCATGGGAATCTTACAACGTTTCAGCGATATCATGCGCAGCAACATCAACGCCGCATTGGATAAGTGTGAGGACCCCGCCAAGATGGTGGATCAGATCCTGCTCGACCTGCGGAAGAACCTTGCTGAGGTCAAGAAGGAGACGGCGGGCGTTATGGCGATGGAGAAGAACGCAGCCCGGCTGGTGGAAGAGTGCAAGGGGAATATCTCCAAGTACACCAACGCTGCCCAGAACGCTCTTCGTGCCGGCAATGAGACTGACGCACGGATCCTTCTGATGCGAAAGCAGGAGTACGAATCCAACCTGGTCGGGCTGCAGGCGAACTATGACGCCGCTCATCAGAACGCAGAGCAGCTCCGGCAGTTGCACGACAAGTTGGTCAAGGACATCGAGAGCCTGGAAGCAAGGAAGGCTGGCATCAAGGCCAAGGTGGCGACCGCAAAAGCCCAGGAACAGGTCAATAAGGCGACCGCTGGTATGTCCAGCTCCGCATCCATCTCGGCCTTTGAGCGAATGGAGGCGAAGGCAAACCGCCGGCTGGATTCAGCCTTGGCTGAGGCCGAGTTGAATGCGGGTATGACATCCACGGATGACCTGGCGGCAAAGTATATGTCCGGCGGCGAATCCGGTGTGGATGACGAACTGGCGAAGATGAAAGCCGAGTTGGAGTTGTAATTGGGTAAAAAGAGGTGTCTGCAGGGATAATTCCCCCACAGACACCTCTTTTTCATTTTTAGAGATTCGTCATCTCCGACCGACTTTCGTAGGTTGGGTTTTTTGCGTCAGGGAGAGAATAAAATCCCTCCCGCCAGAGATCCTGGCGGGAGGGTAATGTAGGGAGAGAAGACGGGAGGGTGGTTACTTATTCCGGCTCGAACTGTCACCGGAAGCACCGATAACCTTCACGCCGCCGCTGGATTCGACTGTCTTTGTCGCCAGATCGCGCATCTGTGTATAAGCGGCATCCAGCTTATCTTCCAGGGCCGTGATTTTGCTGGACTTCTCCTGGCAGTCCGCCTCCAGACGGGAAATCCTGGCGTCACGCTCGCGGATTTCGTAAGCATGATCCTTCTCAGATATCGTAGTCTTGTACCCGTATTCCTTGCCTGCGTCTTTCTTGCCGTTGTCGTAGCCTTCCTGGTACTTTGCCTCCAGAGTGGCGGGCATGGCGTCGATAGTCTCCTGCATCTTAGCGATGGCATCTGCCTCAGCCTGAAGTTCCGCCAGTCGGGCTTCCGCTTCAGCCAGCTTCTTGTCCAGGGCGGACTGCTTGTCGGCATAGGCGTCATTGTCCATCTTCCGCTTCCGGGCCGTGTCGTAGTCGAACTGCTCCTGCTCGCGCTCCCTGGACCGAGCCAAATCCGCCTTTGCCCGCTCTGCTTCCGCACGCATCTTGGCGATTTCGTCGGCGAAAGCACGGCGGGCGTTCTCCTGATCCGCAGCTGCCTCTGCCTTGCGCTTCTCGATGTCGGCATCCAAATCCAGCTGGATCTGTTTCTTGGCATTAACCATCAGCACCATTTCCGCCAGGGCAGCGTCAACATCGTAGCGCTCTTTCAGCTGCTTCTCCATTGCGGCAATCGCCGCCGTCAGATTCTGGAACTTCTCGTTCATCTCATCAGAGAAGATGCCGGACTCCACATCCTTGGCGGCAGCCTTGATTGTGGCTTTGCGGTTTTTCAAAAACAGAAAAATTCTTTGAATTCCCGCAGCAAAACCTTAGCCGTGTTTGTTTTTACAATGTGGACGACATCAGCGGCACTGAATGTCGGCGATGTATTAACAAACAGGTGGCAATGTCTCTGCGGACAAAGAACCCTCTCTCCAGGATTCTCTATGAACATGGAGAGAGGGGGATCAATATTTCTTTTTGCGTTTAGAATCCAGCGACGCCATTGGGAAGAGCAAGCAATCCGCAGTATTCCTCCACTATCTTTCTGATTGCCTCCACAGACTTCTCTCGAATTTCCCCGTGCCTCGCCCCGCTGCCGAACCGACGCATGGGCGGCAGAATATCATCCAGGGCGTTTCCAGCCGTAATGACGCGGCCTTCGGAAACACATTTGCTGATAAAGGATCTGGCTTCTGTCTTCAGATTGAGTTCCGTAACAACGCTATCAACAGACTTGTCATATTCCCTCTGTACCAAGGACAAAAACGCCTCCGCTGACGCATTGCCGCCATTATTGACCTGCGCAAGGAATAGCTGCAGGAGCCGTTTCTTTTTCCTGATGGAAACGCTGGCATCCACAGCAGACATGATACTGCACAAGGTATCCGCATTGATGACATTTTCACGAATCTCAGGGTTTTCCGCCTCGCGCCCGATGCGTTCCAAGATGTTGTCGATGCCAACAGTTTCTTCGTTGATCAGTTCCACCCGGAATTCCAACCCATCCAATACCCCATCGCCGCCCCCGGACCCAGTTCTTCTGCTGGCGCCGATCTCGTCATGAAGCTTCAAATACCAACCCTTATAATTGGTAAAGGTTCGGTCATCCATAATTTCATTTCCATGGAATTCGTCAAACGTATTCAGCAGATTCCGGGAGACCAGGATTTGTCCGAACAGCTTCACAAATGCTGCCTTCTCATCCTCACCTACGACATCTTGTGTCATATGCCGGTACTCAAATTTGTCCAACAGGACATTCACCAGCTTAGCATACCCATCATTCCAGTGGCTATCGTCATCCTGATATCCATTGTAATACTCATCATAGGTTCGACAGAGCAGGATGCCGGTTCTCCCATCTACGGAGGAGAACAGCTGGATGGCGACATCAACAGCGCTCCGCAGGTTTCGAAAGCAAACGATCTCTCCACAGGGCTTCGAGTCGCCAAAGGTCCTGTTCGTGCGGGAGAATGCCTGCATTAAACCATGAAATTGCAGTGGTTTGTCCACCCAGAGCGTGTTTACATACCTGGAATCAAAACCCGTCAGATACATGTCCGCAACGATGAGGATGTCGATCATTTCATCCCGCATCAGATTCTGCCCCGGCCTTTTCCCCTTCATCCGACAGGCGATATCGGCATTGTAGTTCTTGTAATCACTCAATGCGAACCGTGTACCAAACTGCCCGTTGTAGTCCGGCATTGCCACTGACTCCAGGAACGCCTCTTTCGACATCCCGGCGTAATCCAGTATCTCATCATTTGCGCCGTATGTATAAATGATGGCGATTTTTACATCATCCCGACCGGCTGCCCTCAGTTTTTCCCGTAAGATCATGTAGTACCGCGTTGCCGCCTCGATGTCATAGCAGGCAAGTATCGAATTGAATTTCAAATCTGACTTCCGATGGGTCTTCATGTCAAATTTCTCTACGATATAATCGCAGATCTCACCGATACGACCGGGATCCATAGCGGTCTTTTCGAAACTCGCCCCCTCAAATTCTTCATCATCAGAGACACCATCCTCAATTTTAGCCGTATTCGTATATCCAATTTTGAATTTCAAAACGGTATTGTCCCGGATAGCGTTCGTAATAACGTAGCTATGCAGCATAGGGCCGAACAGGTCTTCCGTCGTGTTTACAACCCCGCCCAACCCCCGAGACCCTGTAGTCTTTCTGAGCAGTGCCGAGGCTGTCAGGTTTACTGCATTCTGTTTGAAAATTGGCGTGCCTGTGAATCCGAAGGTCACTGTATTGGGAAACGCCCTTAGGATCCGAGCGTGCATATCCCCGAACTGACTCCGGTGACACTCGTCGAAAATCATGACACACTTAAGCTTGCTGCCGCTGTGCGTCTTCGTCAGATTGTCCAATTTCTGAACAGTGGTGATGATGATTTTCCGTCCTGAATCCTTTATGAGTCCATCCAAGTCGCTGGTTCGATTGGCCTCGCCCAAGGTTTCTGCTTCTGAGTCGCCCAGGAATTTCCGATATTCCTGCTTTGTCTGGCTGTCCAGAGAGTTCCGGTCGACAACAAAAAACACCTTGTCAGCCGCTGTATTCTCAGCAACCTGCATAGCTGAGGCAAAACTGGTTAATGTCTTCCCGGAACCGGTTGTGTGCCAGACATAGCCCCCAGACGCTGCTCCATGCTGGCCTGAGTTAAACGCTAAATTGCACCGGTTCATGATTGCTTCACATGCAGCAACTTGATAGGGCCGCAGCATGAGCAGGTTTCCATCACTATCCAAGATGGAGTATCTGTAAATCATGCGCTGCAAGGTGGATTTTGTCAGAAAAGTTCTGCTGAAATCCTCAATGTCCAAAATAGGACGGTTTTTGAAGTCTGCCCATGTGTTCGTCCGATCAAAACCAGCGCCGCGTTTGGAAACAACCTCCCGGCGCAGAGAATTCCCATAGTACCTCGTTTCCGTGCCGTTGGAAATTACGAAGCACTGGATATACTCAAACAAACCACAGCCGCTCCAGAAGCTGCTCTCTTCATATCGAGAGATCTGCCGGTATGCTTCCCGGACGGACGCACCCCGACGTTTTAACTCGATATGGCACATAGGCAGTCCGTTGATCAAGATTGTTACGTCATAGCGCTGCTTCCCGCTATTTGCCTCATACTGATTCAGGACCTGAAGCCTGTTTCGCTGTAAATCCTTTTTGTCCAGAAGGAGCAGATTCTTCTCTGCTCCATTATCGAACCGGAAGCATTCTGCCGTGGATCCATCCTGTATAATATGGCTCTTTTCCAGCTTGGTCTTGTTGAGCAGCCGGGACGACAACCATCTGTGCCACTCCGCATCCGAAAAACTGATATTGTTCAGAACCTCAATGCAGGCTCTCAAATTTCCCAGCAGTCCGGCCTCGTCTTTGATATCCAGGTATTCATACCCCTGGGCCTGGAGTGCGGAAATAAGCCCCGCCTCCATCTGTGCCTCGGATTGATACCCTCCAGACTGCGCCAAAGGTTCATAAGCCGCCAGCACGGTCATTTCCGGCGTCTGGCAAACTTGGGATAAATCATTGCTGCACATAGTTATGCGTTCTCCTTTCTCTCCGGGAAGCTCAGCAGCATATCTCGGTAATATTCGTACTGTTTCCGCCGCAGTTCCAGCTCGTGTTCCAGCTCGTGTTCCAGCTCGTGTTCCAGCTCACGGAACTTCCCTAAAATGCTGACTAAACGGGCCTGCTCCTGCAAGTCAGGCAGAGGCATCGTAATTTTATTCCAGTGGTCATAATCGAACTTCTTGCGAGCACCCTCTTCCGTCAGCTGTTCCCGCTGCCGGTCAAACATATCCGTACGAAGCCAAATCATCAAATACTCAGGCATCAGACGAGATTTGTCAACCGTAAATCCATGATAAGCAGGAGACACATAAGCTGGAACACCTAGTTTGTTCAGTCCTATTGTCCCAACATCAAGGCCCATGGGCCTGTATCCGATACCATCCGCTGGAATAGACAAATACTTCGATGTATCTTCACTTGTCATCGTCCGGGAACCAAACTCTTCCTTCGGGATAATTCCCTTTGTATTGCTTATAGTGCAGACCTTGCCGCCTGGAACGTTCTTGGCCTTTGTCCTCACTCTTGCGAACAGACTCCCGGCTTTGACCTGCTGATAGGCGGGATTAGACAACAATACCTCTGCCCAATACCGATACTGCTTTCTTCTCATCTCCAGCTCCCCGGCCAGCCCAGCGGTCATGTCATTGCAATACATGTCGAACTTGTCCAGAATGGCGACGATTTCCCGCTGGATCTGGAGCGGCGGGAGGGGAACGGCGAACTTCTCGATCATGGGTTTCCTGATAGATGCCACCGTCCCATCAACTGACTGCCGGGTTATGTAGGTTTTGAAATAAGCCAGCATGTAATAGTAAACGTATTTCATAAACACGTTTTCATCCGTGGCATGAATGCGATATGCCCTCTGATGCAAAGCATATTTTCCCTCGACATAATGAAAAACGTCGCCTATGCTGCCTTCGCCAGGAATAACGATTGCCGTTTCATCAAACTCATAATCGTCCTTGCGAAAAACCGTTTCAGACCGAACATAAAACGGATAATCACCATCTTCAACGGCCTCGTTTCCGTTGCTTGAACCAGTCCCAACCTTACAAAAACTCTTAATTTGGACAATCGGAACCCCATCCGGGCATTTCTGCCGTATCAACTCAAAAATATCAGTCATCTTCCACGCCTCCCCACGGCATCCTCACGCATGTCCCATAATCCCACACGATGCCAGAACACGCATAGATATGAAATGAATACACAAGTTCATCCGCAATCCTCCCTAACATGGACACAGGAACAACATCACACCGACCTTGCTTCACAAATATCACATACTTGACCTCGTCCGCATATTCAGCAAGACGACGTAACAATAACGCATCTGCCAGAGGCCAATACGGCTGGCGAACAAACTGCAAATTTTCAGCACGCCGAATCTCTACTGGAATCTCTTCAATCATAAAAAGCAAATTTTCATATCTCAAATCAACCATAAAAGCACTAAAATCTTGTTGCCCGGCTTTCTTGACATATGAAACAAACTTTTTGAGATGTTCTTCCCATTGCCTTTTAAGCGACAATAACAAAAACTCATGAGTTGCGGTTTCCGTCTTACGCTGAACGGATTTCGAATACACGGCGCCGGGGACTAATTGCATCTGAGCATCAATCATTTTAGCTCGGAACCTATTCATCTCCTGATTCATACTGCACCGCTGTACTCTCATTTTAGACCCTTTTCCGGTCTGTTTAGTGGACGTTACTTCAAAATGCTCAATGAAGCCATTATCACAAATAAAATCCGGAAATGCATTCCAAACATCGTTTGGCTTAGCCGATTTTAACGCCTGTTCAATAATGTCGCATTCCGAATCTGAATCAGACCATATATACACGCCTGTTCGAAAAACACAATCTAAACAGGCTTGCTCCTCAACACCATTCTTTCCCATATCACATCACCCCACTGCCGTTCCGTCCCTGCCGCAGCATCGCCACAATGCCATCGATATCCTGCCGCAGCGCGCTCTCCTTCTGGACCGTTGCGGCGATCTCGGCTTCCAGAATATTGATATCGATCTTTTCGCTGGTGTCCTCTTTTTCGACGTACATGGAAACGCTCAGGTTATATTCCTGCTTCCGGATCATGGATTTATCCGCCAGCTTGGCGACGTGGTCCACGTCCTTCCGGTCCAGTAAAATCTTCATAATGTCCTGAATGTTCTCCTGCGAGAGCTTGTTCGAGTTCGTGCTGGGCACGAAATACTTCGAAGCGTCAACAAATAAAGTCTTGCCGTCGGACAGGCCCTTCTTCAGGACCACGATGGCCGTCGTGATGCCCGTGCCGAAGAACAGCTTGCCGGGCAGGCCGATAACGGCGTTCACATGGCCCTGTTCGACGAGCCACTCGCGTATCTTGGCCTCAGCCCCGGTCCGGTAAAGCACCCCGGGGAAGCACACGATGGCGGCAATGCCGTCGTCAGCCAGCCATTTCAGTGAGTGCATGACAAACGCCAGATCGGCCTTTCCCTTGGGTGCCAGCCGCCCTGGCCCCTGAAAACGGGCGTCGTTCTTCATCTCCTCCGAATTTTCCCCGACCCATTTCAGGGAGTAGGGCGGGTTGGAAACGATGGCGTCGAAGGGTTTTCTTTCGTCGAGGTCTGGATCGGGCTTCAGCAGGGTATCTCCACAGCGGATAAACAGCTTCTCATAAGGCATTCCATGCAGCAGCATGTTGACCCGGCAAAGGTTGTATGTAGTGATGTTTTTCTCCTGTCCGTGGAGTGTGACGTCTGCCCGATAACCGAGTATCTTTAAAAACTTCAGAAGCAATCCGCCAGAACCGCAGGTCGGATCGTAGCATCGCCATTCACCGCGCGGAGGCTTCCGAACTCCGTCCTCTGTAACAATGCGAGCCAGCAGCTCCGAAACCTCGGGCGGTGTAAAATATTCGCCTCCACTCTTGCCGGCGTTGGCGGCATACATCGTCATCAGGTACTCGTAGGCATCACCAAAAATGTCCACAGTGCTCCCCATGCCCCGTTCCCGACCGATGCTGCCGACCCTGTCGGTCATGTACGTACCCAGCTTCAGTCCGCCGATACTTCGCATGAGCTTCTGGAGACGCCGGTTGCGCTCATCTGTGTTGGCTCCCAACTTGTTCGAGTTCAGATCCACGTCTGTGAAAAGCCCCTCAAACATCTTGGATGCACCCATGCCTTCCCCGGATTTTTCGATCTGGTCAAACGCTCTCCGCAGCTTCTCATTGAGATCCGTCACATCGGACTCCATGACATTTTCGAAGAGCAGGCCCGGCTCGATGTAGTAACCCCACTTTTCCACGAAGTCCTCCCGGGCCTTTCCCTCCAAGGACTCTTCCTGCTTGGCATAGTCAAAGGTGAGCACCCCGGCATCCCGCTCTCCGCGGTTCAGCTCCCCAGCCAGAGACTCTGAAAGGTACCGGTACGCCAGCATCCCCAGCACGTATGCTTTAAAGTCCCAGCCATCCACACTGCCTCGCAGGTCATTGGCAATGCCCCAGATGGTCTTGTACAGCTCCTGTCTTTCCTGCTCTCTTGACATAGATAACGTATCCTTTCTTCCTGAATGAATTTTGCTGCCAGACTATCCTGCACAGCTTATTTTTGGATACTATGCCATTCATCAAAAAAATATCGAAGCCTTGTGGACAATCTTTTGCTGGAACATACCTCATAGCCAATATTCCATCTTGTGTATCCTGCCGCATTCCAACCTTCCTGCCTGAAGAGAGTTGGGATAACTTCCAGGGGCACGAAAATGTCTCTGCGGACATAGAAAGATCCCTCCAGTTTTCGTGGAAGGCGAGGAGATATTCAATTTCTCAAATTGATAATTTTACATGATTCTGCATATCATCCCGTAACCTTGCTCAAAGGAATTAGAAAAAAGGAGACCATCACTATGGAACGTTTTTCCTGGACCCTGGCGGTGGACTGTGTGCGCCTCCAACCGAACGATCGGCTTGGCGCCTCAATTTCCGCCCAGCAAAAAGGAGGTATTCGAATGACAAGATGCGAACGAGAGAGGTGCCTGGAGAGTCACAGTAAAATGCGGGACACAGCAAACATTCGATTTGTGAACAAAACAATGGCGCAGGTCATTATGAAAAGCCGGACCCCCAAAGGCTTGTTCGTTCAGCGAGAAGGAGAGAAATTTGTCGGTATTGACAACCGGACTGGTGCCATCCGCCGGGAAGAATTTGCCACAAAATTTGGCTGTCTGGACTGGCTGACAGGTTCGATGCCGGCGGAAACGATCCGGCGAAAGGAAAGACAAAGAAAGGAGGCATACTGCTAATGGGATGCTGGAATGAAACCTGTATGATTTCGCATCTGCCCATTTTGGGCGGAGAGAAATGCACCGCCGTGATACTGCTTAAACGGGAATTCCCTAATGTTGGGTTCAACGCTGTGAATGAATATATACCGATAGCTACTATTCATGGGGAATATGACGGGTATGGATGCCTGGAAAACATTGATCATGCCGAGGCGTCTGCCCTTCTATCTGCCATTCCTTCACTCCAGCTCATGGTCCCGGCCCCAAATGGCTGTGTTATGCTAACGGGCTATATCCCTTCTACACCAGAGGATTTTATGAAGACGGCGGTGAGCGGGGACCTGCTTGCCAATGACAATAGAGGCCCACATATCCCCCTCCATATCGTTTTTATCAAAGAGCGAATGGCTTCCCTTGCAGACACAAGGAATGATACGGACCTCCTCGATGCTGCTTTCGCAAAAGACGCAAAGCTTCCGCTATATGTCCTGGTGAATACCCTGGCGGGAAATTGTGGTTACACTATCCTCCCCAAGTTCATAAAGGCTTATATTTCCGCCGGGAAGGAAGTCGCATGCAAAAGCATAGAACAAATCCTGGCACTCACCCAGTTGCTCAACAATCTGCGCTTGGGCTGGCACGTCCCTTGTGGAAGGGGAAGCCAGCGCAGCGTCTGTGAAGACATACGGCGTTTTGCTGATGCATACAGGGTGGAACTTGAATCCATCGATATGCATTCTGACGTTGGCGAATAATCGTCAAAAACAAAATGAGAACAAGGAGGTCATGCGGCCTCCTTGTTCTTGTTTTATCGAAATCCGGGCGAGAAAACCTCGGCCTTTAGGGGAGGGGACGTTCACACAAAAACGCCGCAGGAGCAACAAAAATGCGCTGTAAAAATAGCGGTTGAATTTTACAGCAAAATAGGGTATACTATGGGTAAGAAAGGGGATGAATGGGCTATGCCAAACATCAAGCCAATTTCCGATCTTCGGAACTATTCTGAGGTTTTGCATGAAGTTGCGGTCGGAACACCTGTTTTTCTGACGAAAAATGGGCGAGGCAAGTATGCGATTCTCGACATTCAGGACTACGAAAAAACACAGGCAACGCTCCAGCTAATCAGCGAACTGAACAAGGGACGGAAGTCTGGAGAGAAAGAGGGATGGGTTTCATCCGGGGAATTGCGGGGGCATTTCCAGAGAAAAGCCGATGAAAAATAATATTCACTATTCGTTGGAGGCTCAACGCGATTTGGACGAAATATGGGAGCATATTGCATCAGAGCTTCAAAATACATCTGCCGCAAAACGAACTGTGGATCGTATTATGGATGATGTTGATCAGCTGGAGAGTTTTGCGGAAATTGGGACCCTGTTGTCTTCCGTTGCGGATATCCAGAGCGATTATCGATTCCTTGTAACAGGAAGCTACCTCTCTTTCTACCGAATTCACGGCAGCGAGATATATGTGGATCGTGTCCTTTATGGACGCCGAGATTACTTGCGCATTTTATCTGATGATGTTAATGAGAAAAATTGACACTCCCCATACCTAAAGGCAGGGGGTGTCAATCTATTTTTCTCCAAAACGAAGAAAGGAGAGGCATTTTCCCAGGGCCTTTCCAGAGAAGGGATGGAGAGAACGGAAGAACTCCTCCCATCTATCGCGACCATGGCGAGAGAACCCCCACCGACGTAGTCGGTCGGGGATGA
>OFFU01000184.1_pt1 | contig 72111 bp, 57 predicted proteins | sample 1521451 | NCBI WGS metagenome assembly OFFU01 (sample SAMEA3504106, study PRJEB24116) | mouse gut metagenome | biome: mouse gut; feature: mouse-associated habitat; material: faeces | place: Denmark | collected 2011 | reverse complement strand
GCATAAGCCAACGGTCAACCGAGGTGCCGATAAAACTATTGGCACCCGTAATCAGTATTCTCTTCATAAATTTGATAATTCCGGATTATTCCCAATCGTACGGGAAGCGCTCAATGTCTTCCTCGATGAGATTGGAGCCGCATTGAACCTCGATGAATGAAAGCGAGGTAACGGCTTTTAGGGCATGATGTTGTCCCTTGGGGATATTTATGACATCGCCGCGTTTGACTGTACGTTTCTCGCCGTCGAGGACTATGAGACCTTCGCCGTCGATGAATGTCCAGACTTCATCTCTATAAGTATGGCATTGGTAGCTGATAGAGCAGCCGGGGTTGAGTGTGAGCTGCTTGGTCAGGGCGCAATAGCCGTCAGGGAACTCTGTACTGTCAATTACACGGTATGTGCCCCAGCGGCGCTCTTCGTACATGGGACGGTGCTTCAGCTCTGCGGCGTATGCTTTCACGTTCTCGCTCTTGCTTTTCTCCGACACGATTATGCCGTCGGGAGAGGCCGCAATTACAAGGTTTTCCGTGCCCATGCAGAGCAGGGGAATGTTGAGCTCGTTGAATATATGTGTATTACGGCCAGAGCCGTCAGTGATGACATTGCCGTAGGTCGCACGCTTGAGTTCGTCTGTCAGGGTATTCCATGTGCCAAGGTCTTTCCATTCCCCATCATATTTGACCATACCGATATTATCGGCTTTCTCAGCTACCTCATAGTCAAAACTGATTTTGGGATAGTCGGTATAACTGGCCTTGATTTCTGCAAAAGTATTGTGGCTATTATACTTGCGTGAAATCTCTGTTACATAGCAGAGGCGGAATGCAAAAACGCCGCCGTTCCACAATGCGCCTTCTGCGATAAGCTGTTCGGCTACCTCAACAGAGGGCTTCTCTGTGAAACGCTTGACTGCGGCTACCTCACCAACAATATGTTTTTTGTCGGGAACTACATAGCCATACTTTGCAGATGGGTATGTCGGGTTTATGCCCATGACTATCATCTCGGCCTTGTCTTCTGCGATTCCTGCGGCCATCTTACAGATTGCCTCGAAATATCCGGCCTCGGTATATGGGTCGCATGGCATTACTACTACGATCTCATCGTCGGGGCAACGTTTCTCTTTAGAAAGATACTCGCAGGCCAAAGCAATTGCCGGGAATGTGTCACGGCGACACGGCTCAGCCACGATGTTGACGCTGTCGCCCAACTGGGCAATCACTGAGTCGACCTGCGAAGCGCTTGTTGCAACGGTCAACTCGGCCTTGATATTCGATTCCTGTAGCTGGCGGTGCACACGCTGCACCATCGACTCTAACTTGTCGGAGCCATCAACATCAAGAACACGCAGGAACTGCTTCGAACGTGCGTCATTGCTCAAGGGCCACAGGCGTGTGCCTGAACCGCCGGAAAGAAGTATTATCTGCATAGCTATTATCGTTCTGCCCTCATGGGATTGGTCAGGAAGTCTTCGTATGCGAGTCTTATGCCGTCGGCAAGCTCGGTCTTGTAGGTCCAGCCAAGGGCTGCGGCCTTGGATACATCGAGCAGCTTGCGGGGAGTGCCGTTGGGGCGGGTGGTATCCCAGAGGATTTCTCCTTCATAGCCCACAACCTTGGAGACGAGTTCGGTGAGCGCCTTGATAGTGAGCTCTTTGCCGGTGCCGGCGTTGACTGTCTCGTTGCCGCTGTAGTTGTTCATAAGGAACACGCAGAGGTTGGCGAGGTCGTCGACATAGAGGAACTCGCGCAGTGGCGAGCCATCGCCCCAGCAGGTCACGCTTTTTGCTCCGGCCTCCTTGGCCTCGTGGAAGCGGCGGATGAGGGCAGGCAGTACGTGTGAGTGCTCCGGATGGTAGTTGTCGTTGGGTCCGTAGAGGTTTGTGGGCATTACCGAGATATAGTCGGTGCCATACTGGCGGTTGAGGTATTCGCAGTATTTCAGGCCGCTGATCTTGGCGAGGGCGTACGCCTCGTTTGTCTGCTCGAGAGAAGATGTGAGCAGGCACGATTCCGGCATTGGCTGCGGCGCTAAGCGGGGATAGATACACGACGAACCGAGAAATTCGAGTTTCTTGCAGCCGTTCTTCCAAGCAGCGTGGATCACGTTCATCTCAAGCATCATGTTGTCGTACATGAAGTCGGCAAGTGCCGACTGGTTAGCGATAATACCGCCTACCTTTGCTGCTGCAAGAAATACGTACTCGGGCTTCTCCTCCGCAAAGAATTTGTTGACAGCCTCTTGATTGATGAGGTCAAGCTCCTTATGAGTGCGGGTTATGATATTTGTATATCCTTGGCGCTCCAGTTCACGCACAATGGCCGAACCAACCATACCTCGGTGGCCGGCCACGTATATCTTTGCGTTCTTCTCCATCATTTCACAATGCCTTTCTCAAGGTATTCTTCAAGGTTCATTTTCACCTGTTCTCCGGCGCGCTCAACGGCTACTTTGGCCATGTCGGCGTCAACCATGAGGTTGACAAGCTGCTCGAACGATGTCTTCTTTGTCGGGTCCCAGCCGAGTTTCTCCTTGGCCTTGGTGGGGTCTCCCCAGAGATTGACAACGTCGGTTGGACGGTAGAAATCGGGAGAAACCTCGATGACAACCTTTCCGGTTTTCTTGTCTATGCCCTTCTCGTTCTCGCCTTCGCCCACAAATTCCAGTTCTATTCCGGCGCGCCGGAAGGCGTAGAGGCAGAATTCGCGCACGGAGTGCTGCTCACCGGTGGCGATGACGAAGTCTTCCGGCTCGGGCTGCTGAAGAATCAGCCACATGCACTCCACATAATCCTTGGCGTAGCCCCAGTCACGCAGTGATGAGAGATTACCGAGGTACAGCTTATCCTGTTTGCCTTGCGCTATTCGGGCAGCCGCAAGAGTTATCTTGCGGGTTACGAAAGTCTCGCCGCGGCGCTCCGACTCGTGGTTGAAGAGAATGCCCGAGCAGGCGTACATATTGTAAGCCTCGCGGTACTCCTTCACAATCCAGAAGCCGTAGAGCTTGGCCACTGCGTAAGGCGAATAAGGATGAAATGGTGTTTTCTCGTTCTGCGGCACTTCTTCCACCTTGCCATAAAGCTCGGATGTTGAAGCTTGGTAGAAGCGGCATGTCTCGGCGAGGCCGCACTGGCGTATGCCCTCGAGAAGGCGGAGCACACCGGTAGCATCCACATCACAAGTGAACTCGGGCGAGTCGAACGACACCTGCACGTGGCTCTGCGCAGCGAGGTTGTATACTTCGTCGGGCTTAACCTTGTTGAGAACCTGTATTATCGACATAGAGTCGCCGAGGTCAGCGTAATGGAGGTGAAAGTTGGGCCGGCCTTCGAGATGTGCGATACGCTCGCGGAAGTCTACAGACGAGCGGCGGATGGTGCCGTGCACGTCATATCCTTTTTCAAGCAGAAGTTCGGCAAGAAAGCTGCCGTCCTGACCGGTAATGCCGGTTATAAGTGCTTTTTTCATTAGGATCTATCTGATTTAGTATTTATTAATTCAAAAACCTTGACAAAATATTTCAGGAACAACATAGGCATGCATGTCCAGATTCCGTTTTCCTTGCACGCTCTGATTATTTCTTTGTTCAGGAGAATATTGCTGCGCCACGAAGCGGTGCTGCGGCCGCCTGTCCTCATCTTCATGAAATCCAATGGCAGATACATAGTCTTGAGGCGGTTAGTGTAGAGAAAACGCGTCAGCAGTTCATAATCGGCAGCAATGTGGTAGTCGAAATGATAATAACCGAACTTGTCGAAATTCCTTTTATATGTGAAGAATGTTGGATGAGCCGGCATAAAGCCCCAGCGGAAGCGCCACGGAGCAAAATTCTTCGAAGAGTAGTACCTCACAGTTTTGTCGAGATCGTTCTCATTGACAAAGCGCACATCGCCATACACTGCCTCTACATCATTGTTCTCAAAAGCCTCGCTGACCTTGGCAATGACATCATCGCGATGATAGAAATCGTCGGAATTGATAATGCCGACAACATCACCGGTAGCCATACGAATGCCATTGTTCATCGCGTCGTACATGCCCTTGTCCTTTTGGCTCACCCACTTCATGCGGCCAGCAAACCGAGGCTCATACTCCTTGATGATGTCGACAGTGTTATCCTTGCTCCCGCCATCCATGACGATATACTCAATATCCGGGTGACTTTGCCGCAGCACACTTTCAATCGTATCCCTCAGCGTCCTCCCGCTATTAAACGTAACAGTGATTATCGAAATTTTCATAAAGTTATTCCGTACTCCTCTTTCAAATGATTTTTGATTTTATCTGTGTCATTTCCACACTTTTTCTTTATCTCAAAGATTTTAGCGTCGACAAGTGTCCTGTACCACCAACCCTGAAGAAATGCGAACAAGAACCCTTCTCTGCCGTCACGCCATGCGCCCTTAAAAAAATAGCGATATGTGAAATATGCAAAAGACCGCCAGAACAGAGGCTTCTTTATATATGCTTGTTTCAACTTATGCTTCTTACAGGCCTGTTCGTCTAATCCTGATTCAATTTCTGCATTGCCGGATAGATTATACTCAGTATTGAGCATTTCGGCAGCCTCGCGAATGGCATAGTCTATATGCTTTTTGCAAAACCATGAGATGTTATTTAGATTATGGTCGCAAAAATCGTTCTCGAATTCTATTGAGCCACCTTTAAGAAGTTTCAGATGTTCATCCATCATACGTTGCTCATAACAGGCATGGCCATTTCGAAACATACGAAGCATCTTTACCGGGTATATGCCGCCTTTCATCCACCTATCCATAAAGATATGCCGGCGCTTGAATACGATTCCATTTACATCAACAGGAATTTTCGGAAGCCTTTCTTTGATTTCATCAATTAACTCCGGAAGAAGATATTCATCTGCATCGAGGCGAAGAATCCACTCTGAATCTATCTTTATATTATCAAGAGCCCAGTTGAACTGCGCAGCCTGATTACCCGGCCACTCATGTTCAATCACAGTGGCACCCATCGACCGCGCAATCGCCTGAGTACCGTCGGTAGAGTGACAATCGATTAAAATTATATTGCTTGTCAGCGACTTAATCAGCTCAATACATCGGGCAATATGCAAGCTTTCGTCTTTTGTAAGAATTACAACCGTTAAGTCAAGCATCTCTCAAAACTCTTTTCTTAATAAATTTCGCAGGATTACCGCCAACAACAGACCAAGGCTCAACAGATTTATATACAGATGCGGTTGCACCAACCACAACTCCATTACCAATGTTGACACCCATTCCTATATATGCTTTTGCTCCAATCCAAGCATTATCACCAATAATTATTGGTGCTGTAATGAGTTCGTGACCATTAGACATTACGTCATGACTCGCAGTACATAGAAAAGTACCTTGCGAAACGGTTGAATAATTACCAATTTCAATTATATCCACGTTATAACAGTCTACGTCCGAGGCCAGACAAGAATAATCCTTCATAACTAAATTAGGAGGATAGTATACTCTTGCTGTGCTATATACAACCGCAGTCGGAGCAATTTCAGCACCAAACAGCCGCAAAAGGAATCGTTTCCATGAAGAGCAGAAACTTCTTGGTAACCAAGAGGCAAAGACTCCCCAGCTAAAGGACCATAGCATACGTAATGCTTTGTGCCTTATGCCAAGATGATCTACATATTTATGATTCATATCGTGTATACAAATGATGGTTGAGATACTTCGCCGTTAATCCACCGGTAAAGTTCTAACATTTGTTTTGCCACTTCAACTGCTGAAAACTTCCTTATGATATATTCCCTTCCATTATGGCCCATTTGTGCCAATTTGTCAGCAGAGGCATCCCCCACTTCTGCTATAATTTTTGCTATCGTCTCCGGAGAGTTGTCGCACCACCATCCACAGTGTTCGTCATTAAGTTTTGTCCATGGCGTACCAAGAGAGGCCATTACAGGAGTCCCGACAATAAGTGCCTCTGGTACAATCATACCAAAGTTCTCCATGTCAGACGGAACAAACAGACAATCCAATTTCGCTAAAGTTTCAAATTTCTCTTTCCCGTTAAGAAATCCGAAAAAATGAACATTCTTTTCCAAATTATATTGAACCACTAAGCTATGGATTGTGCGTTCATAAGAAGCGTCTCCAGAACCAATTATACAAAATTCTACATTCTCATTTCTCAATAGATTTAGTGCCTCTAAAATATTCTCTATCCTTTTGATTGGGTGAATCCGGCCAAGAAATCCTATTGTAGTTCTATTTCTATGGTAAGAATGGTTGACAATAAGACTATGGGTGTATTCTGGAATTTCTACAGGATTTCCGATAACCGCAATTGGACCGAGATATCCATATTCACGGATTTCTACCATTTCTTGATCACAAGTAGCATGGATACAGCTTGCGTCCATAATGTCATGGTCAAACCAAATTTTTCGTAAGATTGACTTTTTCCATGAACTTCTATTCAAAGCCGTTCGATATAACATACCATGGGTAGTTATAATATATGGCTTACTTTTCTCCCGAGCCACATCACATGTTTTATGGTTTATATATTTCCATAGACCATTGGTGTGATATATATCATAATCTTTTTCATTTAAGAAACGATTTATATTGTTGGAAAAATCAAGAGGTGTAAAGGTGTCATTTTTAACATGCTTTATCCAATCTTCTCCAAGGCCTACAAGCCTGTCATCAGAAGAATTTGGATCAGGAGTGAGAATTTCTACATTGAGAGATTGTTCAATCTCGTTAATTGCGGAAATTAGATTATATGTGCATGTGGTGGGTCCACCCGACTTTAAACCAAAACCGGCTATTGTTTGTAAAACTTTCATATTGTTTAAGCTTTGGAACATGGTCCTTCGTTCAAAGAAGATTCTTTCCCTTTGGTAAGATCATCTATTAGTGTTAGCAGAGAATGTGCGGCGTTTTTAGGATTCCATATATTCTTCATTGTATTAAAAGCATTATGCTTCATTTTCTGCAAATCAGATGGATGATTCAGAAGCCATCTTACCTGGTCTGTCAATGACATAAAGTCTTTTGTCTTAAAGCAAAATCCGTTTTGTCCATTTTCTATAAGGTAAGGAGAACTCCCGATATCCTTAGAAGCTACCAATACACAACCATTACTCAGAGCCTCATTTGCAACGGCACCCCAACCTTCCTCTTTGTTTGAAGAGAATATAAATATATCGTGTTGCCTCATAGCCTCAAGAGCTTCATCATTAGGTACAGCACCATGAAAAGTTACAACATCGTCAAGATCTAATCCAGTTACCAATGTTTTGACCTTTGATTCAAAATCGCCACCGCCATAGAAATCCAATTCAAAATCATAACCTTCAGACTTTAGTGATTTAGCCATATATACAGCCAATTCAGGGTGCTTTAATTTAAGGAATCTACCACACCACATTATCCGGATTTTACTAGAACCTATTTTTTCTGAGACCGTTTCACTATTGACGTTTGTGAAATAGCCCCACTTGTAGTGCTTTCCTTTGTAACAACCTAGCATTTCATCATCTCTTTTCACAAAGCCACTTGAACATAGTTTGTGGAAATTAGCTTTACGAAAAAACAGGATATAATTTTTATACCATCGCAAGAAGTTTGGTGAAAAAATATTGATGAAGCCTTTCTTTAACCACCTCTCACTCACCTCAAATGATAATCCTGTAGGATTCCTTTTTGCACGTTCTATGGCAAAAGCCTGTGATCCGGCGCCAAAAACACAAACTTCAGAATTTAATGCATAATTCATTGCAGTGTTAAAATCTGTAATAGAATTTATGCAATAAGGTCTCAACGTATAATCATCGCCTCCCTTAAGTTCTTCAGGGTTGAATGGCATAGTCGTGACGAATTTGAAATTGTCGCCTAACAACTTATACAATTCATCGGCAACCCACACTTGGTGATGGTTTAGATAATTACAAAAGAAAGTCAGTTTCATTGAAATACAAATTCTTTAATTATCATTTTCAAGAGTCATGAGCCACAGCCATTGTCAACCATACCATAAATGCCAATGGACTGCCGCCATAAAAAATGTATCCCTCTGCCATCATATGGATATAAAATAAAGTCAGCACCCCACATGTCAAGCCTCCAAACATTCCCTTCTTTTTGAATACTCTTGTATATGAAGTAATGAATACAGGAAGAAGCAATAAGGTTCCAATGACTCCGGTCATAGATAGTAACGTAAGCCATGAGGATCCGGCTTCGACAGTTCCGGTTGACACATCTACTTGTCCACCCTTGGCAGAAAGCTTCATATCAACAGCATCGAAACCAACACCGAATAAGGGACTCGACTTAAATTCATCTATTCTTGATACCCATCTGTCTTCACGGGAGGAATACATACTTCCCGCAGCTATATTGCCATTGTTCTTCGCTATGACAGCATCTAAAGTACCGCTCCATATAGGAAATGACAGAATTCCAACAAAAGCAATTCCAACAATAGTTTTAAAAGACTTTAATGCAGCACCTTTCATTCTGTAAATGGCAACCAAAGAACCTCCAATAGTTGCCAATAATGCAGATCTTGAAGCGGAAAAGAACATAGCGCAAGCACATAATGCAGTTAACATCCAATATATACGCTTCTTACTTGGTTTTTCACTGCGCATACTAAGATAACAGCCATAAATTACGCCAATGCCGGCTATCGGACCTAATGTCATGGAATGTGTTGTAAGACCGCCAAATGTCCCAACTCCGAATACATAATCTCTTTCATTAGGGAGCATGAAATTGATACCTAAAAACTTTGCAAAGAAGGAACCAACTCCCAAAAATATACAGAAGAATAACATTATCTGGAAGATTTTCTTTCTTAGTCCTGCCGTCTTTGCACCTTCAATCAAGGATGAAACGCATATAATCATTAAGAGAAAAAGTACATATCTTTCCCAAGATTTAAATATTGGATTAGGATTTACTACTATAAGCTGGAGAGGTATGTAAATCAGAAATACAACTAATGGCGCATATAGTCCTTGACGTCTCTGAAATAGGAGGAATAGGGCATACAAAACCATGCCTGCATAAATTACTACCTGAGGTATAGAAAATGCACCCGAAATACGGCACATCATCAGCACTCCAAACCAGAATGTCGGTTTATCACATTCATGGTAAAAGTGTGAAATATTTCTTAAAATTTCAGATCCAATCATATTGTTGAAAGAAATTCAATATATTGTCTCATAAGTATATTGATGTCAAATTTGTGAATCAGATGTTGGTCAATCGGTGAATCGATCTGCCGCTTAATTATATCTGCCAGCTTAATGTAATCATGAGGCTCAATCAACCATAAATGTTTGTCCTCATCTGAAATGTATTCAGAATATCCTTGATTTAAGCAACCAACAAACGGCACTCCGCAGGCTGCTGCCTCAGTATACACACATCCGAAACCTTCAAAGTAGCTGGGGAGTACAAACAAATCCAGCGAATTGAAATACGAAGGCAATTTCTCATGCCTCATTTCTTCTTCAAATATGAAATATGAATCCAGATTATACGAGTTGATATACTGTTTGCAGTATTCTTTTGTAGGGCCGGAACCTATAAAAGAAACTTTAATTTTCTTACCTACTGAATGATTTAATACTATTTCTTCAACAGCTTTTATTAATGTAATATGATCTTTTAAATCTTGAAAATTTGACACACAACCAATCTTAAAACAATCTCCGTCTTTTAAACCATCTATTGCTCTGAATTTAGTCACATCTACTCCATTGTAAAGAACATACGATTTTATATTTCGAGGGATTTCAAGGCCTCTGGCTGCCTCAAGAGATTCTATATATGGCTTGAATGCTTCTTGAGGGTGTGGGAAAGGGAAATGTTTTAGATTATATAGTGTTTTTTCACTTATGCAAAGATGCAAATCTATATTTTTGAATTGGTTGGTGAAATTTTTGACACGAAATACTATATTAGGACGCCATTTGGCAAATTTTCCCAATCTAATCTGCACCGGGTCAAGATCGTGATATTGGATTACAGTTTTGATCTGCCTGTTCTTGCTTTTCAATGCAGACAGATAACATGCCAGACTTGCAGTGTGGGCATGAGCGACTGCTATATCTCTTAAGTCAATCTTCAGATTGTCAAGGATGTTCAACAGTATGTAACCATTGATGCAATGCCCCAGACCATTAAAGAAATAGCTCGGCATAAACCATGACGGCAGTCTATGCACCGTCATTCCATCTATTACATAAGTGCTGTGTTTTGTCGTAACCCCTTGAGTGACAAAAACTATCACTTCATATTCAGAATTTTGTTGAATAGCCTTGACCTGATCGAAAACATAGGCTCCCCTCCATGAATCCGGAGAAGGGAAAAACGGAGTTATACAAAGATAGTATTTAGACATCGGTGATCTCTTATTATCAATTATTTCTTGTATATTTTACCGAAAAATGAGAGATACAACCATCTATTCATTGATATCATCTTGTATACAAATATGCTGGCGGTAACAATGGGTACTGCGATAAGGACTGCCATTGTAAGTTGCCAAATGAAAGGGTTGCCTATACACAATATCCTATGAACGTTTTCAGGAAATGATGGTATGAAGAAATAATGGATTACGTAGATTCCTAAACTGCATCGACCAACATATATCAACAACCGGCCAACAGCAGAAAGAGGGGCCACCGATTGTTGTATCCAGTTTTGCAGCACTATTATCGCTCCGAGAGTGCCAAAGAATATAAGGAACATATTATGCATCTCAAAGAAATACCAGTTCAGAAAATAGAAAACAAACCCAATAGCGAAAATATATGAGTTCTTGAATAGTAATCTATTGAACGAAGCGTATTTCCTACATAAAAAACCTATTAGAAAATATCTGTAGTAGTTTAGCAAGCGGCTTATATTAGCATAGGCATCGCCATCCGCATAGCCTTGTCTAAGCAAGACTGTTTTGGCTATAATCAAAGTTACCAGTGGCAATAGCCATAAGATCACATAAAGCCATGTGCTATGTACGCTCCTTATGGTATATCCATATATGATGAAGAAAGTTGAAAGAATAAACAGGTAATACAGAAACCAATATCTTTGTCCGCCGCCAATAATCAATGACAATATATTATCAGCGTTGCCTGCAAATATATTGTATAGCGTCAAAAACATTAAGTATGGAACCAAGAGGATTAATCCACGGTGAAACACCTTCTCTCCCATATCCTTTAGAGAATCTGTCTCCCTGTATGCAAGAAACCCTGATATATAAAAGAATAGCGGCATATTGAAGTATATGAATTTCGACGGTTCCGACGGATTGATATCAAAAGTAAACAACATCACATGCCCGATAACGACAAGGACAATTGCAATACCTTTCATCATATCCAAATGATAGAAGTACTCTTTACCGGTTGTATCCATAACTTATAATATGCATTTTTTCTACCGAACTCATCATTCTAAGGTTGTGTCAAGATTGTTGTTTTACGTAGTCGTAAATTTTATTAATCAAAGACGTATCCTGACACGAATTAAATTTACGGGCAAATAATTCATTGCATTCAGCCAGCTCGTCATAGTCTTCCAATCTCCATGTATATGGATTCCCTCTATTCCAATCTATCCTTCTGACACAATTTGATAAGCCCTCAAAATTGGCAACAGTATCTTTATATGAAGAGGATAATAGCATCGTATGTTTCCAAATCTCATCCGAGCAATGAACACCTCTGAATCTTTTAATAATAGTTTCCTTGTTTTTCACAAGATAATTTGCAAAATCGTAAGTAATGGAAACCCAATTAGTGCCTTTGCCAAATGTCCAACCGCTCCAATTCCTTTCATATCCAAATCCTTGCTGAAGTCTTATAAACGATTTTCGCATTAAGCTGCAGAACTTACGTACAAAAATATTTTTGCATCTCGCATAATTTGTGAAGAGATGATAATATCTACAATTAGCGTTGAATGCATCAAGTTTATATTCCTCATTGATGAAACTCATGCAATTAGTACCCGGTTTGAGCCTGTTAAAAAAATTATGGATATAATCTTGACTTTTTAAAGGCAGATCCACTCCTGAAATCAGATGGATATAATCATACTTCCCAGCTTCGACCGCAATACTCATGGCCAGCATCTCAGCCTTCATTAGCGATACCCCCCCCCCCATTGAATATCAATGAGTTGTGAGCTTTGAGGACGTAAAATTCTACTGAATCTGGTTTGTGGTAAAAATGAATTTGACAAGTCAGATTTCTTATCAAAAATTAAAATAATGTCGTTACGCTCATCGTCAATTAGAGATATAAGTTTTTCAAGACAATAAGCATCATTATGGGCAATTATACAATAAGCATGTCGTTTCATATCATTAAACTAATACTAAAGATAATCTCTGATTTTTGTTGCTTTATTTTTATGAAATTATAGAGTGAAGGTCACCGTATTTGTTGCTTAAATCCTCTCTTTATCTCTAATAGATGTACGATTTTACACTTGTTTCACTTATAATTTTACAACAGGTAGTCTTCTGAAATTCGTCAAGAAGTATTTTATACCGGAAAGTTCAAAATGCAAAAGAAATTTATCAGAATCCAATGTATAACGGGGCATAAAGAATACGCCAATCGAATTTCCGGGATCTGGAAGATTAGAGACAGCACAAGGATAGCCCGCCTCCTTAACGACATCAATTGTAGTCTTATCAACCGAGGCAAGTTCTCCATAAGGATAACTAAATACAACAGGTTTCATAAAAGCTGGTGAATCACAAATTTCTTTTGATTTTTCTTCGTCGGATAACCTGCTTAGAGGAAAATGATTTATTGTATGCCAGCCGATTGTCCATCCCGTATTGAGATAATTTTCACACTCTTTACTGGAGACTCCTGACAATCTCAAGCGCAAATATCTTTGGTCACAATTACCTAAAATTTTAGAAATTGGATATTGGGAATCTAATGTATCTAAAATCGATCGACCTTTATTTTTTGTGTCTAAAGAAAAATTAGGCCAAATAATTGATTGCCAAATCTCCTGACGATTCTGATCAGTTAAATTAAATTTGTATTTGATATTTGAGTTGCATAGAATATAATACTCGCCTTCAGGGGCAAGTTCAATCCAATGCATTAACAAATCTACAGTCAGTGCATTTTCACTATTACAATTTAGAACTGCACCTGAAACAAAGACTGTGGCGTTAATGTTGCCGAGATGTTCCAAAATTCGGCCGGCTATTTCAAATTGATTTTTGTATCCATCGTCGAATGTAATTGTAATGCTTTTTGCATCTCTTAAATCATTACTGAAAGAGAAATATCTTGACAGTTCAATTATCTTGTTCTCAAATTCGTCCTCTGTATCTACCAACCCAATTTTTTTCCCTTTTGGGAGCAAATTTGCCGGAATGACATTATGAAAAGTAACTATACGCTTAGAGTGTCTGTTCAATCGATAGAATAATTTGACTAATCCACTATAATAACAGATTACGGCAATTATCTTTATAATCTTAGCCTTCATATTGTTTCAATGAATATTAATACCTAAGCATTTACGCAACACTAATTTAAGACCTTGTTTGATATGAATCGAGAAATCCATCAAGGTATATAATGGATCTTTGAAATATGCATTGAAAGACGTTCCGGCTTTGTGAAAATCTTTCAACCATTGAACAAATGAAACCTTACCTTCTAGCAAATTATATATATCATCCTGACTCATTAAAAATAGTGGGGTTGTGGCTGTTTGCTGTTCCATATTATCAGTATTCAATTGTCTCTCACCATACAACGCCCACAGATGAGGATAATTGACGCCAGCTGCAGTATATATCCATGCACAACCATCATTTCTCAAATTTACTTCAAGAAAATAATATTTTCCACCACAAGCCAACACTTCCACACTAAAAATACCTTCATATTTCAGTTCATGGATGAATTCCTTTAATTTATCCACATTTAAATCAGGATAATCTCTGATATCGTCCAACCTAAAGTAGCATGACTGCCGTTGTAGTTCATCTCGTATTTTTCGAACTACCGCTGGTATCAGAACGTTCTCTCCATGATTGCATGATAGTCCGATAATGTCAAGTTCATATTCTTTTTGAATATATTCTTGTACCAAATACTCAATTCCATCTTTTAACGATTGTTTAAGTTCGTCAAGATTGGAACAAATTGTCATATCCTGCTTTGTACTTTTGGTACTATTGTTTCCTTTAATCAGACAAGGAAAAGCAATGTCTTCTGGAATGACATCCTTTTGTTTAATCACCCATGTTTTTATAATGGAGAGTCCGTGCTTCTCAGCTATTGGGAATGTAGTACATTTATCCATGTAGTGGTTGATAAGTCCTTCCTCGCCCGCATTAAAAAACACAAATTTATCTTTTAATAAATAATAGTTATTATCTATTAAGGCGATAGTATTGTCACTACCACAAAACAATACTGGCGGATTAGGTTCATTTCCATAATTTTTTAATAACGTAGGGATAATATCTTCAAGTTTCTCCACTCGATGAATCTTATCGACATACCTACTATATCTGATTGTGTCAAATCTTGATGGTTCAAGAATCAAGATTACCTCACGTCCTTGTTTTTTCAGGCTTCTTGCCATACCATAGGTATTAGCGAGAGAATTCCCTATTATAATTGTTTTATTCATTTTTATCTCCAGTTTTTTCTCGATTTGCGGTGGCCTCCCATATATTTTTTGACAAAGCAAAGAGATATGTAAACCGATATCATCCTTGATCTGATTTTTTGCAAGAAAGTCTTGGGAGTATCTCCCGCCATGCCAATTTCTCCAATTCCATCAGGAAAACTTACTACATGAGGCACAATCCCAAAAAGTTTAATACCGTAGGATATAAATATTTTCCATTCATCAGCCATTAAATGAATAGGGAGTAGTTTAGGTGCTATCAGTTTTGCGAAGGCTAAGTTTATCATATAGCCCGAAGTCATGTAGCCGTCATATAATTCATAGACATTATGTCTCTCGTCTATGCCCACAACCAAGCCTCTCTTTTTGTACCAAAAATCAGGAGTCAATAAAATAGCCACAGGTTTCTCTGTGTCAAGTAATTTCACAAGCGATTCAAGTTTTAAATCCGATGAAAGGATAGCGTCATCTTCAAGAATAAGAGCATACGACAATTCTTTCTCAATCATATCACGATATATCCCCAAATGGCTCAATGAACAACCGGCAGCCGGAAGACTGGCTCCCTTTCCATATCGCTCCTTGAACTTTGGTGAAATCAACTCTGATTGTTGCTCCACTGTCAATTTTCGGCCCTCCACGGCTTTCCATATCTGATAATCAAGCTCCGGATGTAACACCAACTGCGCCTCTATCTGTTTCCGCTTGCCGGTGTCTTTATCCATGTTTACTACATAAGTCTTAATCACGTTCATTTTTTCATTAAGGTCAATGTTTTAAAAGCCATGCAATACAACCTTACGTGCAAAAGGGCAAGACGTAAGGAGCCTGTTTTCAATCCTTCCAAACCAAGAGATTCGAACTTATCAACAAATGCACGGTATTCCCTATTCACAGAAGTCCAGTCAACATCGTTGACCATTGAACAACTCTGAAGGTAACTTTTCAGGCGTTCTGCAATTCTTGATGACATCCACTTGATCTCGCCGGCTTCAAAAGGTTCGATATATGATATCATATTCTTTAATATCAGCGAATTTCCATTAAGATTGTCATTATAAGAGCTGTTGCTCCGGCTCGCAGACCCCTCCCTTTCGCGTATATGATAGAAATTATATTCTATTGCAATCGGTCTGTTACAATGAATCAAATACTTATATTGGAATTCAAGATCTTCACCCATCTTCATTCCGGCAGTAAACTTAATCTGATTCTCAGCTATAATTGAGCGTTTGAATATCATCAAAGGGTTGCAAAAGCATATATGACTTTGCAAAAATGATGATTTCTCAGCCTCCTCAAAATATCCGGCAGTCTGATTATTATAGTGTTCAGACCCGAAAAATATTGTGTCGCATCCGGAGGCTAACAACTCGGTATTGATATATTCCAAGGCTTTATTGGAATTAATATAATCGTCAGCGTCAACAAACCATAGATACTCACCTGATGCCATGTCCATGGCTTGATTTCGAGCAACGGAGACACCTTGATTCTTTTGTGTAAAATATTTTATCTGATCGGGATATCTATGCAAAAAGTCCTCGCATATTTTTGAGCTACCATCGAGGCTGCCATCATTGACAATGCAAACCTCAAAATCTTTAAAATCCTGAGAAAAAATGGAGTCAAGACACTCCTGCAAATAAGGCTCAACGTTATAGACCGGAACTATAATACTGAAACGTGGCATTTGACAGTTATTTTGAGAGGATTATACAGCAGAGCTCTGTTAATTTTTCTTTTTCAAAAGCACTTTTATCACTCCGTAACGAAACTTACAAATGGTTCGCAGCACTTTATAAAGTAAACTGTTCTTTTTGTATGAAGTATAGCAAGTAGCTCCAACCAGCGTAGATATAAACTTCAATTGGTCGATGCATGTAAAATAGGTCGGTGAAAAGAATGCTGATTTACATTCTTTGATCAAGTCCTTGGTCTTATCCGGAATATAGCCCAACTCCTTCACATCCATATACATACTATCCCGGAAAAAAGGAGAGAACTCTTCCTTTCCGAGCCATTGATTGTTGAAGAAATGTATGATTCTGGCATTATAGAGGTATTGAATGCTTGTAAGTATCTGACAGTTATATATGCCGTTGAGTGCTTGTATAATATGCCCGTTATCCCTGTTGGCTACCATCATTGCGGGCTGGTCGAAGCACTGCCCTTTTTTGAACGCTGCTATTTTCCAGTACTCGTGCCAGCTTTTAAAGAAAGAATAAGCTTCCGGCACATCGTCAACATACATTACTCCTGAGTTAAAATATTGGTTTTCACCCGAAACATCTATATTAAATATAGATTTAACTCTTTTACGGATATTGGGGCCATCGATTAAACTGTCAAGATTGGCATGATAATCAAGTACACAGGCAATAGAAGCCTTTGTTTTTTCTATATCACTGATCTCTCCGGATACTATAGTGTCTGTGTCAAGGAAAACGAGTTTACCTTTAAGATAATTTCTGAAACGAGTCTTAATATATCGCGAACGTTCTTTGGGAGTATATTCCTTCGGCACATCCACAACTTTCACTTCATCCACATACTTTCTGATCTCTGCTCTTTTTCCAGTCAAACTGATATCTGTGGCATTATCTACAAGAATCACCACCTTCAAATCCTTATTATGAAGGCGCAGAGAATAAGCCGATAACAAAGCCTGCTCGTAATAGAGGTCTTTGTCATTGCTTATAAGTACATATACAGCTGTCAACATATCAGTGTCTTGATGATAAAATATCATAGATTCCGTATTTTTCAAATACGGCTTTTATTTGTATATCATTGCGTCCCCCTTCTCCAGTATTGATTTGGCAGAGGCCTATGTCCTGCACATCTTCATTCATTATATAATCACATCCATTACCGCTGCGCGATGGTGCTTTAACCACGTTGGTGCCATTGTATAGAGCCATTGCATTGAAACATACCTCATCGGTTGTAGGACATATTTTTGTGAATTAGTCTTTGTCCAAAACTTATGTTTATAGACATTTCCACAAATCAAAGTATATTAGGTTAATGACACTTCAATTTTCTTATTAATAGACAGTAAAGTTCTTTAATATTTACAATTCCGACGAAATTATAGTATATCAAAGCGACTAATAAACCAATAAGTCCCTTTACAACCAGACTTGCAAATAATGGCAAATGTAAACTCATATATTCGTAGCCTATGTAAGTGCAAAAAACCAAAATAGTGCACGTCATCGGTCGAATAAAACCCTTCAGCAATGGCACTAAAGAAGCTTTCATAACTCGATTGTATAAATTGAAATATGAGTTAATAGAGTTTAATATTACAGTAATAGACACGCTCCATGCAATGGCTTCGGTCGTTTTATCTATATATATTGCAATGATATAACCACAAATAGTTACTGTCGTATTGATTATTCCTGTATAAAAAAGTGTTTTCGACGAATTGCTTGCCAAAAAAAAGGGTCCTGTTGGATAAAGTATCATCATAAATGGTACTGAAAGTGATAAAATTTTGAAAGTAGGGATAGAGGGACCCCACTGATCGCCAAACATAACTATGACTATTTCTTCTCCACAAAAATAAAGTATAGCGCATAGGGGGAATCCAATACAAGCTATCATCGATATTATTTTATTACATTTCGATGACATTTCCTTCATATTGTCTTGCAAAGATGAAAGCACCGGTTGAAGCACTGGATATATAACAGCGGTAACGTTCTGTAAGGGTAGCTGCATCAATCTGTAAGATTTCTCGTAGTATCCTAATGCATTTTCAGATATGTCTTTTCCGATAATTACCTTGTCAAGATTCCTTGAAAAGTAAGTAAACAATTCAAATAAGAAAAGATATGAAGAGAATGAAAAAATCTTCTTTATGGAAACAAATGAAAAACGGAGATTGATCCTAACTGGATAGAAATGGTTATTGTAAAGAAATGAACATAAAGAAGAGGCTATAGATGGTAAAATCAAAGCATAGACTCCGGCGCCCATAAATGCAGCTGCGATACCTATGACACCAAAAAAGATTTGGAACAACAGATTTCTTGTTGCCATTTCCTTGAACCGCAGATTTTTTGACATTAAAGCAGATGGCACCATATTAATCGCTCCAATAAATACTCCGATTGAAAATATCTGCATTACCGGCCTTAGAACCTCATTGCCATAGAAATCAGCTATCAGCCATGAACTTCCAAATGCAATCAGTGCGCATATACCACCAATTATTACGGTAAACGTAAATATATTATTTAAATCTTCCTGAGTCAAATCCTTTCGTTGTATAACTGCAGGCCCTATACCAATACTCGTAAATATTCCCAAAAAACTTAAAAAAACAGTTGCGGTAGCTACTATTCCATAGTCGCCCGGGGTCAATAAGCGAGCCAACACCATAGATATTCCGATTGCAATGATTTGTCCGGAATACTTGTCTACAGCCGTCCAAAATAGACCGCGTTTTATGTTGTCTTTAATTTCACTCATTGAAACAACTTGTTTTGTTTGAGAGATATAAGTGGCATAAACGATTGTAAAAATATATTCTTGCCGTATCTGTCATTGACACAAGCGCATAGAGTGCTAATACTATCAAAATCGTTATCACCCAGTACATTACACCAGTGTAATGATGATGTAAAATTGAAAACTGATTTCCGTATGAAGAAAGAATGTTGGGATTTACAAATACAAGATATACAGCAAAACTGCTCTTCGCAAGCCGATTGACCAGAGAATTACTGATACTTAATTTTGAAATCAGTATAACCGTCAATACCGCACAAGCAATAGTGGTTGGAGAGATATAAGTTAGGAAATTATAACCATATACATTGTTAAGCCCAAAGGCAATGCTTGGAACAACACATGCAGTGGTCACAAAAATGAATATTGCTACCAAATAAACGCACAAAGCCTTCTGAGATTTGTTTGTAGGCCATGGTTCATAAATTCTTATATATCTTGCCAATAGATATAATCCTATAAACGATATAGGGGAATAACCGCCTACTAAATAATCAGTGGATGCAGGAAACAGCCACCCATATATGAATTGAAAAATATAAAAGCATGTCAATGTAAATCTCAATTGAGATCTTTTGGCTGACTCAATATAGGCATTCAAAATTGGGGCTAAAATATATAACAGAATATATGATTTTATAAACCAATTTCCGGAGGTCGCGAGTATGATATCCTTAATACCAGTGAATGTAATTGATTCAAATCCGCACACAACACAAATGGCATATATAAGTATAGCATAGTATAATGTTTGAAATATCAGGTTAATAAAACCCTTGAATGTTGGTTTAATACCAAACCAACCTGAAATCATCACGAAGATGTCTACTGCTGCTATACATATTGTTTGGAATAGGATACGTAATGTTGAATCAATTGTATTTGATTCTATTTCATTGACGGATGGACCACTGAGGGCAAAGAAATATGCATGTAACAGTAAAACAAGGAGAATTGCAATTATTCTGAGCAATTCAAAATTTGATTGTCTCACCAATGACATCTTGAAATAACGTATTTATCACCTACCTCCGGTTAAGATTGTCCATATTTTGGTTGATCTCTTCAAAATCATACCGATAAGTATACACAATACTATCGTAAGGATTGTGGCAATCAACAATGACGTTAGAGATGATAAGCCTACAAACACCGGAATCTTGGACGTTAATCTTGAAAGAGGTAGATGAAGACAGTATATAATCATCGTATAGGGTGCTATCAAAGACAAACCACTATGTGGCAAACTCTTTAATGGCGCTACTATGCATAGTATACATATCGGGGCAATCGATCTGATTAAAAAGACATCATCAATCAGCAAAAGAGCTAACCCGCTGATAATCACCCCCCCCATTTCAAAAGCCTTGGCATCCGGTTATAGAGTGATATAACTTCATTGTGATATATGGCAAGATAAGCACCTAAGCAGATAGGAATCATCCAATGAAGGAAACTGAAATAACTTATTGTGCCACAAATAAAATAAAATGGTAACACAATCAGCAATGAATATTTATGTCTTGACAATATCCACCCAATCACTGGAGCAAAAATGACAAATTCAAATAATGCCCTCATGTACCATAACGGGCCATTGAATTGTGAACGATACAAAAGCATCGGGATTCTTGAAAGTGTTAACTCTTCAATGGGATTATAATCAGTTGGATGTACTTTGTAAGCTATTAAGCTAAATATTAATCCTAATATATTGAATATAATAAATGGAATCAGAAGACTTTTAACCCTTGTCCTAAGTTTTGATTTATAACATCCAAATACATCTTCAAAATTGAATGAAATAAAATACAAATAAGAAGATATGGCAAAAAAACAAGGAACTGATATGATTGCTATATTTCCAACAGATTCAGGCAAATCATAATAAGAAGATACATGCAACCATACTATCAATATGGTCAATACTATATTGACAAATGATAGTTTAATTGAAGCCGTTTGGCTCAACATGCGGGATGTCGGAGATTTTGATTCAGTCTGGGAGACAGAACTATTCTCTTTCGAAACAACACTGGTATGCATATACGTAAAATTAGCTTTCAGTCTCTTTTGAAAATATCACGAGTATAAACTTTCGAAGAAACTTCGTCTAAGCATGAGTCATAACGGTTGGCAAGTATGGCCTGAGAGAGGGCCTTGAACCTCTCGAGGTCATTTACCACGAGGCTACCAAAGAAAGTGGTGCCGTCTTCGAGTGTTGGCTCGTAGATGATGACTGTGGCTCCCTTGGCCTTAATGCGCTTCATTACGCCTTGGATTGATGACTGGCGGAAGTTGTCGCTGTTGCTCTTCATTGTTAGGCGGTATACGCCAATCACGATTTGTTTTTCTTTGGAAGAGTCGTAATGAGAATCCTCATAGCTGTAAGCTCCGGCCATCTTAAGTACTTGGTCGGCTATAAAATCTTTGCGAGTACGGTTACTCTCGACTATGGCTGACATCATATTCTGTGGCACGTCGGCATAGTTGGCGAGCAGTTGCTTAGTGTCTTTGGGCAGGCAGTATCCACCATAGCCAAACGATGGATTGTTATAGTGCGAACCAATACGCGGGTCGAGTCCTACCCCCTCGATAATAGCCTGCGAGTCGAGCCCTTTTACTTCTGCGTATGTATCAAGTTCATTGAAGTAGCTGACGCGGAGGGCAAGGTATGTATTGGCAAAAAGCTTCACGGCTTCGGCCTCCTTCATGCCCATATAAAGCACAGGTATATCTTCTTTTATAGCACCTTGTTGCAGTAATTCTGCAAACTTGTGAGCAGCTTTTTCGAGCATTGCTACGTCAGTGACCGCCAATATTGCTTCGTTCTCTTCTTGGAACTCAGGACGATTTATGATTTTAGGCACCCCTGCAATAATCCGCGATGGATACAGGTTGTCATAAAGCGCCTTACTCTCTCTTAGAAATTCTGGGAAGAACAAGAGGTTGAACTTCTTGACGCCCTTGGCGGCATACTTTACATAGAGCGCCCGACAGTATCCCACAGGAATGGTTGACTTGATAACCATTATTGCATTTGGGTTGACAGACAACACAAGGTCTATCACATCTTCAATGCAATGAGTGTCAAAATAATTTTTTATCGGATCATAATTTGTCGGTGCTGCAATGACAATAAAATCAGCGTCGGAATAAGCCGCTTTTCCATCTAAAGTAGCAGTCAAGTTTAATTCCTTCTCAACCAAATACTTTTCGATGTACTCATCTTGTATAGGTGAAACGCGGTTATTGATTTTATTGACTTTGTCTTGAATAACATCAACTGCTACAACCTCATTATGTTGTGATAAAAGCGTAGCTATACTCAAACCTACATATCCGGTGCCGGCAACTGCTATCTTCATTGTCTCAGAATTAAAAATTATTCAAATAAAATTTCATCTTCCCAAAAAAGCGATGAGATATCGTAGTCTTTGAAAAACTTAAATTTTGGGAATTTGAAATGTATACTACCATTACCATAAATCCGGAAACAATCAGTCTTGTAGTTGTATCCGTCTAAGTTGGTATTAATCATATCGTGTCTATGCATTTATGAGATAGGGGAGGGGAGCTTGCCGAGTTAGGTTGCATTGCCGGCAGCCAAGGAGGCGTCGAAAAGTTCGAAGTAGCGGTTGAGGTCGGCTTCGCGCTCTTTGTCCGAAATATAGTCGGTAATGAGGGCTAAGGTGCCTATCTCAAAGGAGGTGTTTGCTCCCCGGAGGAGTTTGGCTACTATAGGCGGTCGTTCTCTGAGGTTATTGTTGGAATCAAGTTCAAGCGGAGCTGTTATGCCTTCAATGTTGGATATAAAGTCATCGTATGTCATTGTCTTGTCTGCCTTGAATGTCACCGAAGCTCCCAATTTGTCTACTAACAGTTTAAACTTGGCAGTCATGCCGTTTCGTAATTGGCAAGTTCCATTCTTATTGCCTCCCGAACGAATTTATTCGTGTCAGGACGTGAAGCGATTTTTGAAATATAAAGACTATACAGATGGTCTCCCTCTTCCATGCTTGCGTATCTTGCATGCATGGCACATTGGGCGAATGACATATATGACCTTAAAGTAGTCATGTCGAGAGCATCAATTTCGTCCACCGAAAGAGAATACCTTTCAATCCATTTGAACTTATCTTCTTTTGTTATGCCATAGGCAGATAGATCTTGCTCAAGTAAAAAGCCCAACGTTAGATAGACATCTTCAATAGACATGTCACTCAACTTACCACTGTCAATCAATTCATTCACCCATTTGGCCGTGATTCTTCCGATGTAATCGAAGTATCGTTGGGGAGTTGACGTTATATTCCTTGAAATTTCTTCGTTAAGCATCAGAATAACTGCCGTTTGAGAGATATCCTTGTTGCCCTTTGCGAAACTGTCAATTGTCTTGAATCGCACTTCTCTGATATAATCAAGGCAACGCGTCCCGTTGCATATCCGATAAAGGAAGTCGTATGATTCTATCAGGCGAGGCATGGCCTTGAGTGTCAATTTCGTCGTATTAGATGAGCTAAGGATACCCTTCATTATCATCTTTACATTACGCAGCCATATAAGTCCTTGCGACTGGATTTCGCGACTTATAGCATTCGTTTTGCGGGGAATGTCAAATCCTCCGGCGTGCTCAAACATCTTGGAAAGAAGCATTTGATAGCCGCATATTTCATCCGCATTGCCATAGTTGATGTCATTTGCAGATACTATGTCGTATGCTATATTGCGCATAGCTGATACTCCCGAATAAGCTTGTCAATGTCGCAACTTCCGTTTATTGCCCACATGATGTCACGGTTGTCATTCAGGATTCTAATTGCAATGTCTGATGAATTAGGCTCCTCGATACTGAAATCGGGGAATGTATGCCTCCCGGCCAATGTCAGATAGCAACCTCGAACCACCTTCTTCAACCTGCTAAAATATTTATATTTAGCGGTATGCTTCCACAATGTTTTAAAGATTGGGGCCAACTCAATCAACGACATGAAATTGCTCTCTTCTTGTTCGTTGACTATCTGTTCTAATGCCTTTACAATCTTTGGATAGCTAAAAGGATGTAGGTTGACGCTCAATATGGCGTTCAGCAAATGTAGATGTTCGGCGGAATCATCTTTTTCAATTATATCGGTCTGAATATAATCGGCTATAGCAATCAGCTCTTCTCTGGCTGTGAAAGTCAGATTACCCGCAAGAGTTGCAATGCGATTGGCAATCTCGCAATCAGTGTATTCAGATAAATGGATTGAGTCAACTCTTTCCCCAAACCGGTATCTTAGATTTATCAGTTGAGAATAGTTCTCAGCCTCCAAATATTCAGTCAACAATAATACATCCGCCAAATAGCGATCCTTAATGTAACGAACAATAGACCAAAAGTAGGTTCGGGTAAATATTTCCATATCTTTTAGTCTACGATAGTCACACCATACGGGGCTTAATGAGTGGAGCATTACAAGTTCAGTATCAGAGAGTCTTGCGTAATCAATATTGCTGATCATCTTACCGAACGGCTCAACTATACTTTTTTTGCTTCTCCTTTTAAAAAATCTCAACAATTGCTTGATAGAGTTATCGCAGTAGGCGTCAGGATTAAGACACACAGTCAGAGCGTACTCAATGGTGGCATTTTTGCCATCAACTCCAATCCTTCGTTCAACTTCCCGAACCAATTCCTTGATTTTATCATCGCACAGACGAGCGACTTCTTGATGAAACTTGTCGATATTTACCGACGCCGGGAATTTACACCGAGAAATAGAATATGCATAATTTGCAAGGCTTCCATCAGAAAGCTTCGAGAAATTCAGTTTGCTAAGTCTTCGGGTAAATGACCTGTTCATATTAGACAGTGCCTGACTTTATTCCACTACACCTTCATGGGATGTACGATACAACTCCATGTATTTGCTTTCAGCTATCTTCCGCACAAGATTGGGGTCTCTTTCCACTATCCAGTTGGCATTTGTTCCTCCTGCCAATTTCACTCTGTAGACAATTCTTTCCCCGGCGGATTCATTTTTGACCTTTTTCGTTGAAACGAATGTCGCAAGTCGGCCATTCAAAGCACCTCCAAGTACCACAAGATAATCTCCTTCGTTAAACTCCACCTCGTCGTCACGCAGAATCTGTGTCGCGGGGCTTAGTGTGCCGATGGATTCTTGGTAATATCTTATTTCTTTGTCGCTTATTATGGCATAAGGACTTTTGTAGTCAGGCAAATACCGATAACCCCATGCAAGGTCTCCAATTTCTTTATATAGTCTGTTAAGAAGCGTTACCCTTGACCGAAAGAATACGAGCCATGATATAACCGGCTGGCTCTCAAATATCTTTTTCTTACCCACTTTGCGGAAAACATCCTCCATCGGGTAATAAATCTCATCAAGAAAAATATTCTTGTCAGCAAGCCTATCTGTCAGATTTTTATACTCCACTCGCGGACGAAGGTGCATTGCATACCAATGCAAAGGGTTCTGGTTCAATGTTGTCTCAACCCTATCCCTTATCTCTTGAATCTGATTATCCGTCAACTCGGATGGTACAGCGAATGTAGTAATCGGAATATTTTTATTTTGGGGTGCAATACAGGCAGCAACATCCGAAGCCGACACTCCGCAGCTCATAGTCAAATATGCCCAAAGCCGGAATGTGATATCTGCAGGAGCTGAGGAGTATCTCAAGCCATGATTTCTAAGCACTTCCTCCAAAAGAACTTGAATATTTCTACTTAATTTTTTAATAGTGGCATTCGTTCTGTTGAGCGGAAAAAGAAACTTGTTCTTCGGTTTAAAATATTTATTAACGATTTCGAGTATCGCCTTGTTGTCGCCCCTGTATTCATCCTTATTGTAATTTGCAATTTCCTCAAAGCTCATTCCTCCATTATATATGGAGAAAAGAAAAATGTCTTTTGCCAATTGCAACCTTGGATTTGAGGAATAGTCTCTTCTGATTAAATCCTGAACTTTCCCAAATGTATTGGAATCTTCTGCATCTGTTAAACAATTGCTCTCGTTCAGTCGATTTTGAGTCGCTTTGAATACCTCGGTTGGTTGAGCCAATCCATCTTCTACAGCCTTATTATAAAGCGTGCCCAATCTCTTGATAATGTTGTTGGAGATAGTCTTGGGGGAATACCCTTGAAACAAAAGCTGAGATACCCATTCGCCAATCATCGATTCCGTAAAGATGGCATAGTCTATCTGGGAATCCCCGACAAATTCACTTAACGCATTGATAGCATATTGCAGATTTTCCTTGGTCTTATGGCTGCTGGCCTCTTGTGATTTGACCTTGAAAAATTCAATAGGACTCAAAGCACTAACATTCTCCATATCAATTATTTGACCGGTTATAGCCACTGGGGTAAACCTTGGATTTTCAAACAATTCTCTATCTCCCCCTTTCTCAGCGACTTCCGCCCAAAAAGAGGTGTGAAAATGCGATACGTCTTGGCCTTTGTTGTCATAGAACAAATCCGTTGAAAAGCATAAAGTTTAAGTAACTCTTCTTTAGAGTTACTTAACTCCTAACGGAGGTTTATCTTTGATAGATTAAATCCCAGTCACTTTTCGGCTACAAAGTTAATCAAAATTATTGAATTAGACAAATGATAATTCTTCGCCCAAAGTTTCGATTTGGGGACATTATCGACTAATTTAAAGCGCCTTTGAGCTGTATTGATTATGTATTTGTTTAGCAGAACTAAATTTTTAGTTTGTTTTCTATTTGTTAATCAATCTGATAGAAAACCTAAGTAACTCTAAAGAAGAGATTGTGACTTAAGCTCAACATCTGATGGTCAATTGTTAGAAAACCAATCAAAAGTTTTAGATATTCTCGAAGCGGCAGCTATTTTTAGAGTGAAGATATGATAAGGTCGTTTGCTTTGTCAACAACGGCTGTATCAAAGGAGGAGAGGTATATTTGAGATGTAGTTTCAGAGTCATGCCCCATTCCTTCGCTGATTACACTTAACGGAACGCCTTTGGCCTTTGTTATCAAGGCCCACGAGTGGCGCACAGTGTATATCGTCAAATTTATAGGAGAGGCAACCATCTCTACTATCTTCTTGAGGCAACAGTTGATTTTGTAAATCATATTTAGATATGTGCTTCACTCGTTGACTCCGTCCTTCGTAATTATCGGCAGCATATATTCGCTCCTGTTGTCGGGATATTTGTTGAGGTAGTCTGCATCTTCTTTGTCCAGGCGATAGTAAGTTGTTGGCTCGTCGATATGCTGTCAGAAACAGATGATGAAGAGTGCGGCTTTGAACTGGAGGATGAAAACCCCAAGACAACAGGCACTCCAAGATTAGATGCTCGGTTGCTCGCAATAGAAGCTCGGTTTAATGCCGTTGTTAGACCGATAATGGCACAATATGAGCGGATGCCTTAGTATTTAATGTTTTTTAAGAAATCGCGATTTTCTCTCACAACCGCTTTTGGATGTGGGAGAATTTTTATTTCTATCATTGTTTAACTCATTATTTTATGCCTCGATTCTATTACACGCCGAAATCCTGTTTTCTTTTTTTGTGAAATTTGCCGCATTTGATATAGTCGGAATGTGATTGAAAAACAGATTATTAGCGCAAAATTTCTCTCTTGAAAATTTGGTGGGACACGAAAAATGTTGTAATTTCGCAGTGTCGGAATCAGAAATGAATCCGGAGACATAAGAAGTACAACACGAAAGTGTCTTACTGATTCTTAAGGATTGAAGCCTGGAAACCTCAAGCCCTGATGAGAGATGAAGTGGACACTCTCGCGTCATTGCACACCTATGGCGGGAGAGTTTGCCCCATATCTTTCATTAGCGGTCTTTCCAGGCACCGAATCCTTAAGATGTGGCAAGCGGCTCTTCCGCTTTTGCGTTGTGTGGCTATTATATACGATATTTCTAATCTTAAGTAGAGCCAAGATTTACAAACCTTATAATCAAAGAGTAATAACTTTAATTTTTTTATTATGAGTAAAGGATTTGCAGATTTCTTGATTGTGTCAGCACGTCTGCTTGATAGAGAAATTGAGCGCGAGTTAGAGGGAGTGGAAATGCCCCTATTCAAGGAAGAGTTTTATGAATGGCTCAAAACTCAGGAAAATCTTTCCGAGGGGTCAATCGTTAACTATAAGCGATGGCTTGAAAATGCCGACGAACTGATTTATGTCAACGGCAAAGACTTCTATACGCTCTTCAAAAAGTCGTTTTATGAATGCGATTATGCCACCTGCGATGAACTCATCAGATGGTATGATGGCTTGCTTACCGAAGAAATTGAGCAGGCAAAGAAGAAAATCTTTGATGAAACACCCGAGGCAATCAGCAATTGGCGCAGCGCCTTCCGCAAACATGCAGACTTCCTTAGCCTGTGCATGGCCAATGCAATTGATGAAGCAAAAAAAATGAATGAACGAATCCAAAAATCGCGCGAAAGCGCATCGACACTGTTCCTTGAAAATCGTTTCTTCGGTTGGTTGATTTCGCCGGACAATCTTAATAAGGTTGTTCCCGACACCGCAGAGTCGTACGTGTCGCTGATCAAGTCAGTCAACAAAAAGCTGTTCTGCAAGACCGGCTATGACATCCTCGCGATGCTTCCCGTATTCATAAAGGCAAGGAACACCGCAAAAATCAACGAGATGTTTGACGCCTTGGACGGCAAACTGACCGAGCGCATCAAAGAGATGAACGAGACTGAAATGTCACTGCGTCAACTCGAAAATTCCCGATCTGCCCTCCGCCGCTACTCAGAGTTCATCAAATCGTTAACAGTAACCGAATAAAAATTCCAACGCAAGGAGTCGGTCTTGTGACCGACTCCTTGCGAAACTAAACCTTATTTCTAATGAGTCAGTTATTATGTCAATATAGTTTCCCGAATTGGCAGGAATTCTCTGATTGGATGGCGACACAGAAATGCCTAAATCCAAATTTACTGGATAAATACACTTCAACATTGTCAGATTCAATATTTGAGGCTTTGGTCAATGGACAACTCGGAAATAAACCATTTGACCCGTATGAATATCTTTATGAAGCAATTGAAGTTTTAAAAGATTCTGAAAGGGTTATATTGATACTCAGTGCTGTTTCTTTTTTACTTTCAAGAGAGGAAAAACGTTCCACCACTGATGAATACTATGAAAAACTAAACCTTTGGAATAGAGCTTGGGAGATATTTTCTGTCTATGTAAAAAGGGTCATATTGCCAAGTTGCTTAGACGTATTAATTGATGAAGAACTCTCATCTGATTACAGATGCCATGATTTTGAGGCATATCATGAATACAATAGAATGTATACAGAAAACGATGCCATGTTAACTGCGGATGCTGAAAAAAAGATTCACGAAGAAGAGCAACGGCACCGGGACAAGACGGAGTTTCGGGAGACCCATGAGTGGAATCTTTCATACGATAGCATCGATTTCATCGGTGACGAACTTATGCGAGAACACCTTCGTAAATTCAATGACGCGCAACCCTACACTAATTGGTTGACTCCAAAGGAGGTAGTTGAAAAAGTGCTTGATTTTGGTGATGCCTTTTCTGATACAGCAATGGCAGACGCATCAGTGTATAATCCCGATGAAGCTCTTTCCGATGCAGCTAACAACTTGTTCATCTCGCATAAACGTATGTTTGAACGTTGTGAGACTGCCTATTTGGTAATTTTCATTGGATCAAATTTCCCAAACAAAGCGAAATTGTTCAGGAGCGCACAAAGCATACTCCATAATAAATTCATATCAATATTCTCGGACGAGGATGTTAAAATCAAAGTCGGAATTGCCCACGATTCAGAAAAAATCGGGGAGTGTGATTTGAGTTTATATGCCTTTTGCTGCTAATCAATAATCTCTTGAGAACCGATATGAAACAGAACTATATGATGCCGCCACTTGATTTGCTCACACAGAGTCCGGCTCGAAAGACAATCGATATATCGGTTGTTGAGGATATGCGTCAGCGCATTATTGACGGATTCAGAAAGAATAAGATTGAGGTCAGTCAATTGGCATTAATTGTCGGTCCGACTGTAGTGAGATATGAATTTAGACCGAATGTGGGATGGAAAGTAAAGAAGATTAATTCTTGCGAAAAAACGCTCATTGAAGTTTTGTCGGAATATGGTCCAATCAGTCTGAGTTTGCCATTTTCCGGTGAAGGTATAATCACAGTTGAAGTTCCGCGACTAGATTTACAAATCGTTCGATTGCGTGGAGTACTTGAATCTGATGAATTTCAAAAATCAGAGGAAAAATTACCGATTGCGTTAGGCATATCATCAGAGAACAAGCCTATTGTTGGAGATTTGACAAGAATGCCCAATCTGCTCATTGCCGGAATGACTGGACAAGGTAAATCTGTTCTGCTCAACAATATTATTCTGTCGTTGCTATACAAGAAATCCACTGAAGATTTGAAGCTGATTTTGATTGACACCAAAATGGTCGAATTCAATCAATATAACAAAATCGCACGGCAATATTTTATTGATTTTGCGGGCATTGGTCAGAAGGTTATAACCGATGTGCACGAGGCATTGGAAGTACTTAATACTATTGCCGTTGAGATTGATGAACGATACAATCTTTTCAGAAGTGCACAGTGCCGAAATTTGGAGGTGTATAATAGACTAATCCAAGAAGGAAAACTGTCAGAGCAAGACGGATATCATCATTTGCCGTACATAGTCGTTTGTATAGATGAGTTTGCTGATTTGATTATGTCAATAGGCAAAAATGCTGAAAGTATCATTGCCAGGATCGCAGCAAAAGCTCGGGATGTGGGAATACATGTTATTATTGCTACACAACGCCAGGAAACGAATGTTATTACAGGAGGGATCAAAGTCAACTTCACGGAACGAATAGCATTCCGGGTAGATCAACTGAAGGACTCCAACACGATTCTTGCCCCGGCAGCCGAACGCTTGATTGGACGTGGAGACATGCTCTATAGTAGCTTTTATGCACCGTCGACGAGGATTCAATGTTGTTTTGTTGAGGCTGAGGAGATTGAAAATGTTTGTAACTGGATTAAAACCAATTGCAAACCACCTCAACCCTATCAATTGCCGGTTATTCCGGAGGGTAAGTCCGTCTATAGAATTGATGTGCATAGGTTCAAGCATCAGCCGCAGTCCGACAGTTATCCCACAAAGTTTGAGGTGGTGAGGACACAGAGTTTCATTTATCCTGATTTTGATACAGTGCAGTTTATGCTGCGACGATTCGTCGGCAAGGAATATATGAATCAGCTGCTGTATGCGCTCTATGTCTATGAATTGCCATACAATGCCGATATTTCTGATAATCAGTATCGTCGGTTGTGGGTCTATGACCGACACGGACGACTTGTATCTCAATCCGCTTGCTCTACCGTGATTGAAGATCTTAACACACCATTTGCTAAGTTCAGAGGACGCGATGACGCGTTCAGCCCCGGCGATGTGGTAGAGGTGCATGACCGTGACAATGGCATGGTAACTATTGGAGTTGTAGTACGCTCACCTCGCACAATTGAACAATGCTGGGAAGTGCGCAAGATTGTAGAGAAAGTCTGCATAAGGAAGGGTGTCGGTGCAGAACGCACCGATGACAATTATTGGCTCTACGCCGATGAAGATTGCTATTGTGTGGTCACCGGCTCTGACTTCAAGCATCAACATTCCTTTCCAAGAGCTACTGATGTGTTGCCGCTTTCAAGTCCATTGCCTGCTCATGTGCGGGCTCGATACGATACATACTTCCAGCTCGCCATGAAGTACCACCAACAAGAAATCAATGCCACGGAGATAACCGAACAAACTGTCTCCAACCGCCACTCTGAACTCAATGATCTCCTGAATCTTCTCTGAACAAATCAACCATACAAAAATAATGGATAAAGTGAATGAAATGAGTACTTTATCCATTATTTATTAATGAGTAAAATGAATGAATTTTATAAAAAGATATTTTATAGAGAGAATTCTAATATAGAAAAATAATAAGTTCTAAAATATTCTTCATTTTATTTATCTTGTGTCATATTCTTGTTGACTGGAATCAGTGAGATAGTGAGATAACGAGGTACACCGCTCGCTTTAATTTGGGGTTTTGTTGATGCCAAATCTTTTCCTAAAATTATGTTACCGTCATTATCTATCCGTTGACCGTATTTATTTAGCTCGTAGTTGCAAGACCAGACGGGAGGTAGTTTAATTTTGAACCCGGCAGCTTTAAATAAATCGCCCGGAACTCGTTTAATATTTCGGGAGGTATTTAATATTCTGAATTGATAATCACCCTCATAACCAACTCGAACATAATAATCCGGAAACCAACCGATTATTACTTCTTGACCAACGTGCAATTTTTTAGGAGAACGTATTGGCATGTCCGCAGCTGTATCAGCAGTCTCATCTACCAATAGAATAATAGTCCTTATAGATAGAATATTAGACCTTAAAATTGATATTACTCAACGATACGAAGATTGGTATTGTATAGGGCGTGTCATCAGATCAATATTTGGTGATGCCGGGCGTAAAACCTTTCATCAGATAAGTCAGTTCTACCCACATTATAGTTATGAGGAATGTGATTCAAAATATGACTCCATTCTGAAAAGCAAGCATCATTATCGATATAATCGTATGATAGATATTGCAGCTAAGTATGGCGTAGTATAACGATACCCACCGGTAGATAGCCATTGCTATTTTCATAAAATGTTGTGTTCAAGCCGTTGCCCTGTGAATGTGGTAACGGCTTGATGTTTACCGGTGTGCGTGGTTGTGCAGGGTGGCGGGGTGTGTGCAAATTTTGTGCAAGGAAATGGGGCAAAAAGAAATCAAGCGGTTAGGGTCGCTTCTAATCGCTTGATATTTAGCTGTTTAAGTTGTGGTCCCACTTGGGCTTGAACCAAGGACTCCCTGATTATGAGTCAGGTGCTCTGACCAACTGAGCTATAGGACCTTATTGAGAGCGGAGCGACCGAGATTCGAACTCGGGAAACGCTTTTGACGTTTACACGCTTTCCAGGCGTGCCTCTTCAGCCACTCGAGCACCGCTCCTGTTTGCGAGTGCAAAGTTAGCAATTTTTTTTTATATGCAAGTGTTTTTGGAAATTTTTTTGCTGTCGACTATGATTTTTTTGTTGCTCAGTATATATTTTTCATTTTTGAGGGAGAAGATACCATGATAATTTTGTAATTTTGCATAAAATTGATTAAGAATGGACTTGTTTATACCTCTCGCGATAACTGATTATCTGAATGCAGCCTGGTTTTTTGACTGGTTTGTAAATAATGCGTCTTATCTCTTCGTGTTCATTTTCATGGTGATAGAGAGCTCGTTTATACCTTTCCCAAGTGAAGTGGTTGTGCCGCCGGCTGCCTATCTGGCCATGCAGCGAGGCGATATGAACATCTTCGCTGTCGTATTGGTTGCAACCGCCGGTGCGCTTGTCGGTGCGCTGATCAATTACGTGTTGTCGCTCCTGATCGGGCGCCCGATTGTATATGCTTTTGCAAATTCGCGTTTCGGGCATGCCTGCCTTATAAATCAGGCCAAGGTTGAGAAGGCGGAGTCTTATTTTGATAAGCATGGGGCGGTAAGCACATTTGTCGGACGATTGATACCTGCTGTCCGTCAGCTGATTTCGATACCTGCCGGCATAGCGCGAATGAATATCTGGGTATTCTGTCTCTATACATCGCTCGGAGCTTTGGTGTGGAATGCCATTCTTGCCGGTTTGGGCTGGTGGCTGTCGTTGCACGTAAGTCTCGACGAACTCTATGCTGCCGTAGAGAAGTATAACTCATATCTGTCGCTTGGCGGATTGATATTGCTTGTATTGTGCGTACTTTATATATTGTATAACGCATTTAAAAAGAAACACGATAAATGATAGTCGCACCTTCTCTTCTTGCAGCCGATTTCACGCGTTTGGCCGATGATATTGATATGATTGAGCGCAGCCAGGCTCAATGGATTCATTGTGATGTCATGGATGGGGTGTTTGTGCCCAATATATCGTTTGGCTTTCCGGTCATAAAGGCTGTGAGGAGTATCAGCGATATGCCGATAGATGTTCATCTCATGATTGTTGACCCGGGACGATATGTCTCGGCGGTGCGCGATACAGGCGCTACGATGATGAATGTCCATCTTGAGGCATGCACACATCTTCACCGTGTTGTCGAGAGTATCCATCAGGCCGGTATGCGAGCAGGTGTCACCTTGTGCCCGGCGACGCCGGTCAGTTCCTTGCGTGATATAATCCAAGATCTTGACATGGTGTTGCTTATGAGTGTCAATCCCGGTTTCGGCGGTCAGAGTTTCATTAATCATACATTGGTGAAGATTGCCGAGCTCAAGCAACTTATCGACGACGCCGGCAGTGATACTCTGATAGAGGTTGACGGCGGAATAAATGTTGAGACCGGTGCCTTGGCGGCGCAGGCGGGGGCTGACGTCTTGGTTGCAGGAAGCGCTGTATTCAATTCTTCCGATCCTCTTGAGCTTATAGCCTCGCTTGCAGCCCTCTGATTTTTTGTATTTTAAAATTGATTTTTTTAGATGAATAACAGTCCCTCTCTCGATGAATTTGAAAATGATGCCGCCCTCGGTGGCATGCCGCGTCGCACGATAGAACGCACCGAGGAGACTCAGGTGCGCCAGCGCTCTGCCCGTCAGGGGCAAGCTCAGCCGCGACGTCGCCCGACTCCTGACAGCACAGGCCCGCAGACAGGGCGTGCTTCTTCGCGCGAACGCCGGCCTCAGCGTGCGCCCAAGCCGCAATACACATTTATGGATTTTCTCCGCGACTACCGCACCCACCTTGGCGCAGGTATATTTTTGTGCCTTGTCGCTGTGGTGATGGCCGGATGTACTATATCGTTCCTCTTCAATTCTGCTGCCGACCAGAGTGTGATACATGCTCAGACACTGCAGCAGGCTGTAGAGTCGGGCGAAGAAGTGAATAATGCGTTCGGAGTTTTCGGTGCGAAGATGGGTCAGTGGCTGTTGGTAGACAGTTTCGGCCTCTCATCGCTCGTATTGGTAGTGTATGTGTTTGCATTGGGCCTTGCCGCCATGCATTTCTATTCAATGCACTTCTTCCGCTATACCTTCAGATGTCTTTTCACCACTGTGGCTTTGTCGGTTATCTTCGGACTGATAAGTTACAACCGTGCGGATATGTTCCATCTTGGCGGTGACCATGGTTATTATATCAATTCTCTTGTCATGAAGTATGCCGACGCCTTGGGCGCTTTTGCCCTCAGTGTCCTGCTTCTTGGCTTGTTGATTGCTGTTTACCTCAATCCGCTCAAACAACTTGTTGGAGTGATATCGCGCAATTTACCCAAGCGTAAGCCCAAGGTTCAGGAAACGGAGAGGGTAGAGGAGTCGCCTCTTGATGTTCTCGGGGTTGCCGATGAGAATATCGAAGACCCTGTTGAAGATGAAGATGTGACGGGAAAAGAGCAAACACCTGAGGACCATACACGTTTCATGCCACCTGCCGCTCTTGACGACTTTGAAGAGGAGACATCAACCGAAGAAACTGCCGAAAATGTTGAAGCCCCCATAGAGGAATCTCCGGTAGCCCGTACGAAGGCTGAAAATATTCCGGACGGCCCCGAGGTGATTGTTGTTAGCCAAGAACTCGACACAAGTTCGAGCGACAATGAGCCGCTTGAGCATGAAATACATCATGGCGACCATATCGGCCTCGACCAACCTTACGACGTCAATGCCGAGCACCCCAACTATGAGTTTCCTCCTCTCGACTTGCTTATCGACCGTCCCAAGACATATACCGTAGATGAAGAGGAGCAGGCAAGCAGCCGTGAGCTTATAGTGAATGCGTTGCGCAGCTATCAGGTTGAGATCGAGCGCATACAATCAACCATTGGTCCGACAGTCACACTCTATGAAATCGTGCCGGTGCAGGGTACGCGTATTTCTAAAATCCGAAGCCTCGAAGATGATATTGCAATGAATCTCTCGGCGCTCGGCATACGTATAATCGCGCCTATTCCCGGCAAAGGCACAATCGGTATCGAGGTGCCCAACAGCAAGCCTCAGATAGTATCGATGCGTACCATTCTTGAGTCAGATACATTCCGCAACACCCGTATGCGTCTGCCTATGGCTTTGGGAGCGACTATCGCAAACAAGATCTTTATGGTAGACCTCGCCAAGATGCCTCACTTGCTTGTGGCCGGTGCTACCGGTCAGGGTAAATCGGTAGGTCTCAACTGTATAATCACCTCTCTGCTATACTCCAAACGGCCCGACGAGCTCAAGTTTATACTTGTCGATCCCAAAATGGTGGAATTCTCGCTTTATGCGGCTATCGACCGCCAATATATGGCCAAGATACCTGATGAGGAGAGTGCTGTAATCACCGACCCGGCAAAGGTTACCGCTACCCTCAATTCTCTTTGCGTAGAGATGGATAACCGCTATGAACTCCTCAAGGCCGCCGGCGTACGTGAGATAGAAATGTATAACGAGCGCTTCAAGAACCGTATGCTCAATCCCGAGCTCGGGCATAAGTTCTTGCCGTATATCGTCGTTATTGTCGACGAGTATGCCGACCTTGTGATGACTGCCGATAAAGATATTTCGGTTGCAATATGCCGTATTGCCCAGAAAGCACGTGCGGTGGGCATACACATGATCATCGCCACTCAGCGCCCCTCTACCGACATCATCACCGGTAAGATCAAGGCAAACTTCCCCGCCCGCATATCATTTAAAGTCACACAGGGCGTAGACAGCCGCACGATTCTCGACCGCCCCGGTGCTCAGCAGCTCATCGGCCGAGGTGATATGCTGGTGATGTATAACGGTATCATCGAGCGCGTGCAGTGCGCCCTCGTCGATACCCCCGAGGTAGAGGCGATATGCCAATATATCGGCGGCCAACCCGGCTTCAGTGGCTGCTACCTCTTGCCCGATCCGCCCTCTGAAGAAGGTGGTGAGATTCAGGCTACCGATATGGTGCTTACCGATGAGTTCAAGCGTTGCGCTCTGTTTATCGCCTCACAGTCGCAGGCTTCGATAACCATGATGCAGCGTAAATTTGAAATTGGCTTCAACAAGGCAGGCCGTTTCATGGATCAGATGCAGCAGCTTGGTATCGTAGGACCCGCCAATGGCGCCAAACCTCGTCAGGTGATGATGACTCCCGATGAAGTGGAGCGCTTGTTTGGAAACCAATGATATAGTTGAAGTGTTATAGAGTTATGAAAAGAATCGTAATCTTCATCTTTGGCATTGTTCTTGCTTTAGGAGCTATGGCTGCCAACCCCACAGCCTCAGGCATATTGGAAGCCATGCGTAAGACTATGCTTGCCAAACCGGCTCTTGAAGCCAAATTTACCATAAATGGAGGTGATGGTGCCGTGCAAGGTTCCATGACTATGTCGGGCGCCTGCTTCTACATGTCTACCCCGCAGCTTAAAGTTTGGTACGACGGCAAGACACAGTGGACTTATCTTGCCTCGACAGGCGAAGTGAGCATAACAGAGCCTACCGCTGATGAATTGGCGGCCTCAAATCCGTTTGCCATATTGAGCAGCTATGAACGCCGATACACCGCCCGACGTCTTGCCGATACAAACGGCCGCCACAGAGTCGAGCTTGTACCGAAATCCAAAGGCAGCGGTATCGAAAAAATAGTCGTGATCGCCGACAGCACAGGCAAAAGCCCTCAGGCAATTTCTATCTATTTCGACGACAACCGTCAGATAAGCCTTGTCATTGACCAACTGACAGGCATTGCCAAGCCATCGCAGCGTACTTTTGAGTATAACCAAAAGCTGCAACCTGCCTCGGAGATTATCGACTTGCGCTGAATAAATTAACAATAGAATATAAATACTACACGATATGAGTGAATTTAAAACCAAATGTCTTATCATAGGCTCCGGTCCTGCCGGATATACAGCCGGTATCTACACCTCGCGCGCCGGCCTCGAACCGATAATGGTAGAAGGCGGCCAGCCCGGCGGTCAGTTGATCACAACCACAGAGATTGAAAACTTCCCCGGATATGTAGAAGGCGTTGCCGGAACACGTCTGATGGAAGATTTGCGCGCTCAAGCCTCGCGCTACGGCCTCAATATAATCTCGGGTGAAGTGACCGATGTGGATTTCAGCGAGCGTCCGTTCAAGGCTACTGTCAACGGCAGCGGAATGACTATCATCGCCGATACTGTAATTATCAGCACCGGTGCTACCGCGCGCTATCTCGGTCTGCCCGACGAGGAGAAATACCGCGGTATGGGTGTCTCGGCCTGCGCCACTTGCGACGGTTTCTTCTTCCGCAACCGCCCTGTCGCAGTAGTCGGAGGTGGCGACACTGCTTGCGAGGAAGCCCTCTATCTTGCCAATCTTGCCTCGAAGGTCTATATGATTGTGCGCAAAGACTATCTCCGTGCCTCCAAAGTAATGCAGAAGCGTGTGATGGAAAACGAGAAGATTTCCGTTCTCTTCAATACCACCACACTTTCGCTTTTCGGCCAGGACGTTCTCGAGGGGGCAAAAGTCGCCACCAAGACCGCCTCGGGCATAGATGATGTTCAGGATATCGCCATCGACGGCTTCTTCCTTGCCATCGGCCATAAACCGGCTACAGACATCTTTGCCGGCAAGATTGACCTCGATGAGGCCGGATATATCAAGGTCAAGGATAATTCTACGGCCACTAATGTAGAGGGCGTATTTGCGGCCGGCGATGTTGCCGACCCTGTATATCAGCAGGCTATTACTGCTGCCGGTATGGGCTGCCGCGCCGCTCTTGACGCCGAGCACTTCATCATGCTCAATACAGAAGCCTGATATGCCGAAACAGACAAAAACAAATGCCGTGCGGCTCCTTGAGCACGCAGGCATTGACTTCAAGACCCACGAATATCATTTCGACGAGAACGACCTCGCGGCCACCCACGTCGCAGAGGAACTCGGCGAAGATATCTCGCGGGTATTCAAGACTCTTGTCCTCAGGGGAGAGCGGAAAGGGCTTTTCGTATGTGTTGTGCCCGGCGACAAGGAAGTCGACCTGAAGAAAGCAGCCCAGGCGGCAGGCGACAAGAAAGCCGACCTGATTGCCATGAAAGAGCTTCTCCCGCTCACAGGCTATATCCGCGGAGGGTGCTCGCCTATAGGCATGAAAAAGCCGTTCCCGACTTTTTTCCATTCGAGCGCTCTCGGTTTCGACACCATCTATGTAAGCGCCGGAATGCGTGGCTTGCAGGTGGAGCTTTCGCCCCAAGCCCTTATCGAATTTGTTGGTGGGTCGACCGCCGATCTGATAAAGGAATGAACACATTCGGCACACTATTCAGGTTTACCGACTTCGGCGAGAGTCACGGAGCTGCCGTCGGTGGAGTAGTTGACGGTATGCCGGCAGGTTTATCCATCGATTTCGAATCGGTGGATATCGACCTTTCGCGGCGTCGTCCGGGTCAGAGCGCTCTGACAACGAGCCGCTGCGAATCCGACCGCGTGGAATGGCTGTCAGGTATTTATGATGGCCGAACGTTGGGTACACCTATCGCATTTCTAATACGCAACAACGACGCCCGGAGCAGCGATTATGATACTCTTGCCGAGACTTTCCGCCCCAACCATGCCGATTATACCTATTATGCCAAATATGGCATACGCGACCATCGTGGCGGCGGACGTGCGTCGGCCCGTGAGACAGCAGCGAGAGTCGTTGCCGGAGCGCTTGCAAAGCAGGTGTTGTCGACTCTTGGAGTTGAAGTCTTGGCGTGGACTTCTCAGATAGGTTATGTAAAATACGACGGGCTGCCCACTCGGAAAGATGAGATTTACGCCTCTTCGGTAAGGTGTCCTGACTCCGCTAAAAGCGCCGAGATGGAAAGTGCAATTATTCAAGCCCGCAAAGATATGGATACTTTGGGCGGAATCGTGAGTTGCCGTATCCGCGGAGTCAAAGCCGGAGTGGGAGAGCCGATATTCGCTAAACTTCAAGCCACGCTTGCGTCGGCGATGATGAGCATAAATGCTGCCAAGGGATTTGAGTATGGCGACGGATTTGCTGCTGCTTCTATGAGAGGCAGTGAATGCGTGGATACCTTTGTGAGCCGGAATGGGGATATCACAACCAGTTCCAACCATTCAGGAGGAATACAGGGAGGTATCAGCAATGGCAATGACATCAATTTCAGAGTCGCTTTCAAGCCGGTGGCCACTATGCCACGCCCTTTGGAGACAGTCAATATACGAGGCGAAAAAGAGATTTTGGAAGTGCGCGGACGCCATGATATATGCGTTGTGCCGCGCGCTGTAGCAGTTGTGGAGGCCATGGCGGCAATGACTGTGCTCGACGCCGTGATGATTATGGATCGACGTCGTAGTACACTGTAAGCGAGCGCATAAGCGGGCTCTCTGAGAGCTTGATATATTCGTCTCTGAGAATCTGCTTTATTTGCTTCATCGATACTCCTGTCTCAACCTTAAGCATTATTTTTCTGATATACAGCGACTGCACCCTGCTGACGTTGGGTTCCTGCGGGCCGCATACACGTGTGCCGAAAATCTTGCGCAGGGCTGAGGCGAGAATCGACGCACACTCAGCCGTGGTGGAGGCTTCGCGGTGCTTCACGTAGATATTGATTATGCGTGAGAATGGAGGGAAGTTGAAAGCCCTTCGCTCTTCAAGTTCATGCTCGTAGAAAGCCTTGTAGTCGTGGCTTAGGATAAATTGCAGGATGGGATGGTCGGGTTTGTAGGTCTGAATAAGCACACTCCCTTTGCCGTCTCTGCGCCCGGCGCGCCCCGCAACCTGCTCAATCATATTGAAAGCTCTCTCCGCCGAGCGGAAGTCCGGGAAATTTATGAGCGAATCCGCATTGAGCACGCCTACGAGTTCTACGTCACCGAAGTCAAGCCCCTTGGTCACCATCTGCGTACCGACAAGTATATCGGCCTTATGCTGTGAGAATTCATCGATGATACGTCCGTAGCCCTCTTTATTGCGGGTGGTGTCGAGATCCATCCGCAAGATTTTGCGGTCGCGGAAACATTCTGTTATTTCATCTTCGAGTCTTTCTGTACCATAGCCGACAATCTCTATAGCCGGCTCCTTGCACTCCGGGCACAAGGAGGGCACAGAATACTGCGCTCCGCAATAATGACACTGCAGATTGTTGTCGCGGCGGTGATAGGTGAGGCTCACATCGCAGAAGTCGCATTTGGGTGTGAAGGCACACATCTTGCAGCGTGCCATCGGAGCATAACCCCTGCGGTTATGGAAGAGAATCGCCTGCTTGTGTGCTGACGTTACACCGAGAGTAGCGTCGAGCAGTCTGTGCGACAGATAGCCGTTTACCGCCTTTCGCCGGTGTTGCTCTTTCATATCTACAATCTCGATATGAGGCATTGCCACCCCGTCGAAACGTTCGGCTAACGTCACGAGGCCGAATTTTCCGCTCTCGGCCTTATAATATGTCTCGATAGCAGGCGTGGCGCTGCCATAGAGGGTTTTGGCGCCGTGCATGGCGGCGAGCATGGTTGCGGCGTCGCGTCCGTTGTAGCGCGGAGCCGGATCGCTTTGCTTGTAGCTGCTCTCATGCTCCTCGTCAACTATCACAAGCCCAAGTCGGTCGAATGGCAGGAAGCATGCCGATCGTGCACCAAGCGCTACTATTGGCTCTTTGCTGCCGAGCATACGTTGATAGAGCTCAACGCGTTCGTTATCCGAAAATTTGCTGTGATATATCAGTACTTTTTCACCGAACACTTTTTGCAACCGGCGTGTAAGTTGGGTAGTCAGAGCTATTTCCGGAACGAGGAACAAGACCTGTTTTCCCTGCCGCAGCACATAGTCGATCAAATGTATGTATATCTCGGTCTTGCCCGACGCTGTGACGCCGTGAAGCAGTGTGACAGCTTTATCGGCGAAGCTGCGCATGATGGCGTCGTAGGCTTTTTGTTGCGCTGACGACAAGGTCGGCATAATGCCCGACGGAACTCCCGAGTAGGAGAAACGCGATATCTCTTTAGTGTATATCGCGCACAGACCTTTGTCGGCCAAGGCTTTGATGATATGGCGCCCAACATCCACGCGCTCACATAAAACCTCGATAGGCACTTCGGCAAGCGCTTGGTCGGTTTTGTAGAATTCCGACAGCGCTATAAGTGCAACCAAAGCTTCTTCCTGCTTCTTCTTGACTGAGGCAAAAGCTTTTTCAAGAGCGCTTGAATCGCCGCGGGGAATTGTCGGGCGTACGTACGACCGCTTGACAGCCTTATAGCGCTCGATAAGCTTTTCTGAGACTACGAGCAATCCTGCGGCTGCCATCTTTGTCACTTCCGAGCCGGTAGCCGGGTCTTTGATTTCTTTTTCAATGCTTTCTACCGTGGTGCTTTTCCGACGGCGCAGGAAGTCGAGTATGCGAAGTTGCAATTCCGTGCAGTCTGCAAATTTCTCATCAGAGGCTTCTGAGTCGATTTCTATCCGTGTTTCGCTCTCGATTTTCAGTCCGGCGGGGATTGCCGCTTTATAAACCTCTCCGACTGTGCAGAGATAATACTCTGCCATCCATTCCCAGAAACGAAGCTGCATGTTTGTCACAATGGGCTTGTCGTCAAGGCATACAGATATTTCCTTTAGCTTTATACCGGCCTGAGGGGCTACCGGAGAGAGCGAGGCTACAATGCCGGTGTAATATCGGCGAGCACCGAACTGTACCGCCACCCTCATGCCGGGGCGGATAGTATCGTGGAGCGCCTGCGGAACGATATATGTGAAATTTCCGGCAAGCGGCAAGGGTAGGATTACCTGTGCGTAGAGCTCTTTCATATCAGTTGGTGAAATCAACCGAAAGCCCGATCTGAAGGCGTGAGGGATTGAGAGGATAGAAAGGCATTGAGAAATATCCGCTTCCGCCGAAGAGCCCTTTGTTTGCATGAGAGTACATCACATAGAAGCGAGTCTTGCTCAACTTGCAATTCAGATATGCGTTGCAGAAGGGATAATTGCCTACTTTATATTCTGTCTGATTGGCAAACGAAGCTGTGGCAGGCTGATATAAAGGTGCGTGGTAACTGGTATAATAATCGCAGTCGACTCCAAGCTGCACATGAAGGGTGGCTATCTTGAAGAGCAGATAGAGGTTTGAGTAAACTGCAAGTTTTGGCAGCGGTATCACACTCTGGTTTGAACTTGTCTGATATGTGATTTTATTGTCCCAGTGAAGTATACCCACTTTGAAATTCTGTCTCAGTGTGGCAGAAAGCACCTGAACACTTCCGCCATTCTGCTGCGGTGTGCCGTCAGAGCCGAAATAGATATGGTTCTGGAGGTTCGAGACTGCGAGGCGAAGGTGTGTGTCACTTGGCCCGAAGTCAATCTCGCCGCCGAAGCTCACGATTCGCTGTTTGCCGAAATCGTTGTTCCATATAAAGTGATTGGAGAGATATTGCTTTGTAAGATAGGGTGCCTCTACATTGTGAAACGAGCCGAATGCCTTTATTTCAAGGCTGTCGCGCATGAGCGGAAAGCGGGTCGCCACTTCGCCGTCTATTTTTACTTCGCCGGCAGCGTCGCCTAAAAATCCCAATTCGGCGGTAGCCTGATAGCGCAATATGCTTCCCTGCTGCTTGGTGAGCTGTGCGCCAACCCATGCGAGCTGTTGCGTTACTTTTGGCTTTATAGAGCCTATACCTTCAGGGAAAGGATCGAGCTCATATTCGGCGTTGCTTCGGTCGAGAGTATCGGCGGTCTGATTGTATACTCGCACCTGATGTGTCACGTATGCCGCCAGACCGAACTTGGCATACTTATGGAAACCTTCAAGCAGAGAAATGCCCAAAGTGTTTGTCAGCGACCAGTTTGTAGTGAAATCGCGGGTCTGGTTGGGGTCAAGATACGTATGCTCGAAAAACTCGCGTGTCTCTGCCGGGCTTGTATCAAGAAAAAGATGTTTATTCTTCTTGAAGCTCAGTGTATGGATAAATGACGACACAGGTATATATGTCTTGACACTTGTCGTATCGTCAATTTTCTCCTCATGCCAATAGCCGACTTTATATCTGTTGTTGACATAAAGTTCCTGGCCGGTCACACGTGTGTGCGCGTAGCTGAGATTTGTCGGTATCGACTTGGGGTCAATACTCGTCACACCGCCTTGCAGTTCAGCCGGGTCGGTGATATAAAGCATATCTGTAATACCACCGTTCTCTTTATTGAGCGAATTGTAATGATAATAGTAAGCCTGCATTTCATACCTGTCGCCAAGATAAGATCCTGAGAATCCCCATGTGAGATTCTTTACCGCCTGATTGGCATAGCTTCCCTTTGAGTAAAGGTAATCAAGCATGGCGCCAACCTGTGCCTTGGCATTGATATTGCCTGAAAATGTACCTTGCAGACGCTCTTGGGCAGTCTCGCGGCCTCCGGATGAGTTGAAACTTAGCAAGGTCATCGGTATGCGGGTGTTATAATAGCGTATCTTGTCGTGCGAGGGCAGCCAATGTGCGAGTCCGTCGCGGAAAAAGAAATCGCTTATCGGTGCACGCTCATCAAAAATCATATTCAGTCCTTCGGCTCCGAGATTGCCGGTCGTGGCGTACGCCGACGATACCATCGACGGTACTGAACGTTGATAATAGTTGAGCGGCAAGGTGTCGATAGGGGCGGGTTCGCGCAGTCCGAGAGGGGAGAGCAGTTTCCAGCTGAACGACGGCGCGATGGCTTTCTTTTTGGTTGTGGTGCCGGTAGATATCGAGCCGTCGGATGTCAGGTTGGCGTTTCTCACAATCTGCTGGGCAGAGAGTGTGGGGCATAACAAAAGCATAGTGACGACAAACGCCGTCACTTGCCTATATATTTTATGTGTCAAGAATTTAGCCATTGAGAGCATGTTTTGAATCGGCTTGATTATTAGTCAGGCCATTCTCACCACCCTTATTGGTTTACCTGCAGGCGGCTGAATATCAGCTGCACTCTCGCTTTATCGAAATTGAGTTGGCCAACTGCAGGTGTGACAAGGTAGGGGAGCACTTCTGATTCTACGTAGTTAGCCGTACTATAGTAGCTGCTGACTGTAGATTCGAAATTAATCTGCACCGGCACCAAGTCAAATGTATAATCTTCCTCTTCTATTGTCTCACGCTCAAGCATTTCGAGCAGATAGCTTCGCAGGGAAGAGAATGCATAATAGCCGGTAGAGGCATTGTATTGCGCGTAGAACGAAGTGATATTGTCAGGTAATTTGTTCTTTGCAAAAAATTCCTCGCGGTCTTTTTTCAATACCATCAATACGTAAGGTGGCGGTATGACGCCGCTCACAATACTATCTACAGGCAGACGGAATGTCAGGCTGTTGAGTACCGACTGGTTACCGCCCTGTCGGCGATATGTGTCGATGATATCTTTTATCGGGAATTGGAATTCTGTTTCGGTGCCCGCGGGAGCGACGAGAATATTCTCGCCTGCGTCAAGCTTGGCGCGCAGACCTTCGTCCATGGTGTATTTGAGGTCATTGTTGCTGATAACCTCGGGCGTAACGAGCATATATTGGTGTTGCGCCGTTATGGTGTCCTTGGTGTTGTCTTCCTCATCCTCGGTGATTTTGGTAAAGTAGAAGCCGAGACCGGTAACTTTGACAACAGTCAGACGTCCGCTTCCAAACGAGTTCTTGAGGTACACTCCCGGAAATACATTCTCAGAAAAAACACGGCCATTGGCAAAGTTCGACGGATCTTCGATGAAATCATTGAAAATACGGCGGCCAAGGGAATTGGGCAGTTTTATGCTGATGGTGCGGTAGCCGGTGGCTGCGGTTGTGGCGTCGTCGATTGTCGAGGCATTGTAGATTTTGCTGCCGAGCATTGTGGTGCTGTAATAGCCTTCAGGATTGAAGTCACTTGCTATATCGTTGGGCAGAAGCTTGGTGAGCGGATAAGCGGCTACACCGAGAGGAGCTACTGAGTCGCCGATAAAATCGGTAGGCAGATAGCTCATTGTCAGACATATCGAGTCGATATTCGCAGCCGTGTAGTTGGCGGTGTCGAGAAGAGTCGATGGTAAGAATTGTGTGACAACTTCACTTGCGAGTGTGCCATAGCCCGGAATCGTTATGCTGCCGATGAGCTGCTCGGTGGTCTTGGGGCGTATTGCATTTACACGGTGGGTAGTACCGCTTATCGTAAACGAAGAGTCAATTATAATCTCCACATTGTCGCCGGTAAGCGAAGAGCCTATCGAAGAGGCATTGTCTTCGCAAGCGCAGAATGAGATAGTCATTGCTGCGGCAACAAGTGGGAGGATATGCAGACTGCGAAATTTCATGTGATGATATTGTGCAGTGTTCTTTTCAGAGCGATTTATAAAATTCAAAATATGCGGCAGGGCCCTCGCTGGCTTTCTCGTAAGGCAGGAAAGGCTTTCCGCTTGCCTTGGCATAGTCGATAAGTTCGGCGGGAGTGCCGGGAGTGCTGTCGACGATGGCGTCTGAGTAATCCATGGCGAGCTTGTTGAGGGCGATGTAGTCGAAGTGTCCGTCGGCATCGGTGACAAGCTTGATGTCATCGTCGCTGAATCCCTGCTGCTTGAGTTTGTCGGCGAAGCGGGCGTCCATATCTCCCTCAAAAGGCTGGTTGTAGAGCGAGTACACCACTTTGCTTGTGCTGAAAGTGGGGTCGTCGGCGTAAGCAGCCTTGATATAAAGAGGCACAAGACCTGTCACCCAGCCGGTGCAGTGCACGATATTCGGATCCCAGCGGAGTTTCTTGACAGTCTCGATCACACCGCGTACAAAGAATATACTGCGTTCGTCGTTATGCTCGGCGTCAGTGATGGTCTCAAGCTCCTGACCGGGCGTGTGGTGGAAGAAATAATCATCGTTGTCGATGAAATACACCTGCAGGCGTGATGGCTGGAGCGTTGCCACCTTTATTATAAGCGGATGGTCGGTATCGTCGATTGAAATATTCAGACCCGACAGGCGGATGACTTCATGAAGCTGGTTGCGACGCTCGTTGATAGCGCCGAATTTTGGCATGAAGGTGCGTACTTCTGCACCTGATTCCTGAAGGCCCTGAGTCAATTCTCGGCCAAATGTACCCATCGCTGTCGAGGGTAAGTATGGGTCTATCTCTTGCGAGATGTAAAGCACTTTTTTAACGTCCATTCTCGGGTCTGGTGAGGGAGAGCTTGTTGGCATATATATTTAACGTGGCAAAATTACGAATTTTTTTTGACATGGCCATGTCATATCAGTCATTACTTGCTTTTTTTAGCTTTTTTTACGCTATGCGCTGATGAACTCATCTAAACTTATTGGAATTTTAAGATTTCGAAAGATTTGAAATCATTTTTGAGCACGAAGAATGAGTTTTGGGGTGCCAAAATGATTGATGAGTGAGAAGAAAAGGATTCAAATATGCGGGATATTAACATTTCAATAAGTTTATATGAGTTCAGTAATTATCTTTTGTTAAATTTTTAACGGATATATTTGATATCACAAAAGTTTTGTATCTTTGCTGAAAAAGATTCCAATGCCATGCAACTGACTTTACCACGCCGTCGCGACGGCAAGAAACCGCCAATGCTCGATGTTGAGCCCCACCAAAGCATACTTATTGTCGGAGCCAACGGCGCCGGTAAGACGCGTTTTACCCGGGCGACGGCACAGGCTATCGGTAAACTTGCTTATCCGATGTCGGCTCTCGACGCGCTCTACCATCGCTACGGGCAGAATAATCAGTTGCCCGACGCGCTTCGCAGGCGGCTTAGTCCGGCTGTGGTGGCTACAGCCGAGCGCTCCGATACTCCCCCTACGATACTCGACCTGCTCATGGCGCAGCTTATGAATGACGAGATGATTAATCTCATAGGCTACAAGCTCGCTATCGCCGACCATCGCAATGCCACCTTACGACGCACCCGCCTTGACAATGTCATAGAGCTGTGGCAGGATATATTTCCCGGCAACCGCGTGTTGATCGACAGTGGTAAAATGCTCTTTGCCAGAGGTGTTGATGTAAATACCTATTCTGCTCTCCGCCTTTCTGACGGCGAGAAAGCAGTCTTGTATTATGCCGCGGCCGTGCTCTATGCCCCCGACCATGCCGTGATATTCGTCGAAGCGCCGGAGATGTTTCTTCATCCGTCGCTGACGGCTTCGCTTTGGAATCGCCTTGAAGCAGCCCGAGCCGACTGCACTTTTGTATATACCACCCACGACACCGAATTTGCCTCATCGCGAAACGGAGCGCCCGTGGTGTGGGTGCGCGATTGCGATCCGGTGGCCGAGGCGTGGGATTACGACATATTGCCTCCTCACTCCGGCCTCACGCAGGAGCTCTACCTTACGCTTATCGGCGCCCGCAAGCCGGTGCTTTTCATCGAAGGCGACAGCGAGCGCTCTATCGACGCGAAGCTTTATCCGCTCATTTTCCCCGATTATAACGTGCGCTCGCTCGGCAGCTGCAATAAAGTTATCGAGGCTACACGCACTTTCAACGATCTCAGTACGCTCCATAAGGTCGAATCGTTCGGTATTGTAGACCGCGACCGCCGCGACGAGGGTGAGGTGGCGTATCTGAGGCGTAAGCAGATTATGGTGCCAGATGTGGCTGAAATCGAAAACATGCTCCTCCTTGAAGATATTATCGCCGCTATGGCCGAGTCAAGAGGTCATTCGGCAGACAGGGCGGTAAACAAGGTCAAAAAAGCTGTGATCAACATGTTCCGCGGCGATCTCCACCAGCAGGCTCTGCTGCATACTCGTCATCGTGTAAAGCGCACCATGGAGTATCGCGTTGACTCCCGCTCGGCCGATGTGGCAACCTTCGAAAAACACCTGCGTGATTTACTCGATGAAATCAACGTGCGCAGGATATACGAAGATTTCTGCAAGGACTTTCATCAGTATGTCGATACTGCCGACTATCGCTCTGTGCTGAGGGTATATAATCAGAAATCAATGCTTCCGGGATGTAATGTGGCTCAATTGTGCGGCTTCAAAGGCAAGGAAGACTATATAGAAGGTATACTCGAAACCTTGCGTCATGAAAGCAAATATGCAGCCGCAATCAGAAATGCGGTGCGCTCATGTCTCACAGGTGAATATTGAATTATGCTCAAAGTATCAGATTTGATATCCCGGGGAGGGTACTCACGCGAAGACTTCGTATTCTTCTGGGGACATAAAGACCGTGCCAATGGCCTTGGCAAGCATTGTCTGAGCCAATGGTATCAGGCTCCGATGGTAATCGACGGCGTCTACTATAATTGCATGGAGCAATATATAATGGCCGAGAAAGCACGCCTATTCAATGACGCAGAAACAGAGTCCCGTATAATGGCCGAATACAGCCAGATGGCTATTAAGAAGCTCGGGCGTCAGGTTGTGGGATATGTCGACGCTCAGTGGAAAGCCGTGCGGCAGCAAGTGTCTGTAAAAGGCAATATCGCCAAGTTTTCGCAGAACAAGGCTTTGGGAGAATTCCTCCTCTCCACCGGCAATAAGATAATCGTAGAGGCAAGCCCCAAGGATACAATCTGGGGCATAGGCCTCGCCGAAGACTCTGCCGAAGCGATAGACCCTCGCAAATGGCGCGGAGAGAATATCCTTGGCTTCGCGCTTATGGCGGTCAGGGAGATTCTCCGCTCCGTCGATTCTATTTTATAACAGCAAGGCCGCCTAAAGCGGTTTCTTTGTAGAGCGACGGGATGTCGTGGCCTGTCTGCTTCATCACCTCCACAATCCGGTCGAAATCTACCCGGTGACGTCCGTCGCTGAAAGCTGCGTAGAGGTTTGCGTCGAGGGCGCGGGCGGCGGCGTAGGCATTGCGCTCGATACAGGGTATCTGCACCAGACCGCACACCGGGTCGCAAGTCAATCCAAGGTGGTGTTCCAGTCCCATCTCGGCGGAATACTCAATCTGGGCCACTGTTCCTCCGAAGAGCTGCGAGGCGGCTGCGGCTGCCATGGCGCATGCGACTCCGACTTCGCCTTGACAGCCTACTTCGGCTCCCGATACAGAGGCGTTGTGTTTTACCACATTGCCGAACAGCCCGGCGGTTGCCAATGCGCGGAGTATTCGTTTTTCTGAGAAACCTTTTGATTTGTGAAGATGATAGAGCACTGCCGGCACTATGCCGCAGGAGCCGCATGTAGGTGCTGTCACAATCTTGCCGCCCGACGCATTTTCCTCGCTTACGGCGAGAGCGTAGGCATAAACGAGGCCACGGCTTTTGAGCGATTGGTTGTATCCCTCGGCATGAACATAATAGCTTACAGCCTTGCGGCGTACACCGAGTCCTCCGGGCAGCACTCCCTCGGCCTCGATTCCGCGTTGTACGGCAGCTTTCATCACTTCCCATACCTCATGCAGATAGTCCCATATACCGGCGTCTTCATAGCGGTCTACGTACTCCCAATAGCTTGTGCCGTTTTTCTCACATTCTGCTTGAATGTCTTTGATTTTCGTCAACGGATAAATCGGGTCTGACGCCGTGCGTGGCATACCTTCTTCTACAATATCTCCGCCGCCAACAGAGTATATCGTCCAAGAGTCAACGATATTGCCGGTGCTGTCGAGTGCCTCAAAGCGCATTCCATTGGTATGGAACGGCAGTACAGTATCAGGTTTCCATACAATCTCGGCCGGAGCGATAGGCGTGAGAACATTGAGAATGGCTTGGTCTGTAAGGTGGCCTCTGCCGGTGGCGGCCAAGGCGCCGTATAGCGTCACTACATAGCGAGCCGCCTTGCCTCGGCTGCGCTCGGCAAATATGCCGGCCGCTTTCTGTGGCCCCATAGTGTGCGAGCTACTTGGCCCGTGGCCTATTTTATAGAGTTGTCGGATTGATTCCATATACTGTCGGTTGTTGTTGAGTCTGTGCGTTCTGTTTTTTTAGGACGCAGGAAATTGAAAAGACGGTCGAAGTCGCGGCGGAACATAATGCCCACGCCTTGCGTTGTCTGAGCCGACCGCACGTAGAAGTTGCGGTCGTTGTAGCGGTTGTAGGCTTTAAGTCGCCATGTACCGCGTTTGTTGAGGAGGTATTCGATGTCGAAATCGCCGATAAACTGGTTGCTGTTGAGCGATTTGTCGCGATAGCCGAAGTTGCCGTTGAATATAAGCCTGTTGTTGAGCAATCGGCTTGATAGTGCAAGGTCAACCTCGACGTCTGAGAAGTCGCCGCGGTCGCTTCGGAGATTCGGCGCTATACTCCAGTTTTCGCTCAGTTTTCCGAGCATGTTGCCGAGTTGGCTCGATATTGTCGACGAGGCGACAGAGAAAAGCTCGTTGCCTTTGGTGGTCGAGGCCATATAATCGGGCGTATAGAAGCGGTTGAGAGCGAGCAGGTAGATAATCTGGCGGTTCATCATATCTTCGGTGCTCACGATACTGCGTACTTTGCGGTAGGTGTCTTGCGTAAGGGTAGGGAACTCGAGGTCGAAAGATATCACCGGCTGACGGATATCGCCGCTTACCTGCATGAGTGCGTGTACGGGCACATTTGTGCGTGCCACTTCCTTATCCTGCAGGAACGATTCATCAAGGTCGCTCAGGTTGGCGTTGGTGGCATAATAGGCCGAAAGTTTCGTTTTCACTCCGTAGGGGTCGCCGTCGAATTGTATCTCGCTGCCTTCTCTGATTCGGAAATCCTTGATGATAATATCCTGCAGGGTAAAGCGGTAGCTTCCCGACTGCACCACATACTTGCCCCATATATTGAGGTCGTTGTTGGCGGAGTGGTAACCGAGATGAAGGTTGCCGGCCCCGACAGCCTTGATTTCATCGCCTCCGTCGGGATCCATCACAAGACTGATACGTGCGTCGGGTGTGACGCCGACGATTATATCCATGTTGTACTGTGAAGATTCTTCGTCTTCATTTTTCGCCATGCTTTCTTTTAAAGCCTTGACAATAAGCGGAGTGTCGTCGATGTTCTTTTCCGGAGCCTTTAGTGAGTCGGGGGTGACGTCGCGGAATGTAAGGAACGAATAATCCTCGGCGTCGAGGCGGTCTGACAGCACGAAGGTAAATGTCGACCTTGGTGCCGTGGTCATGTTTACGTTAATATTCACCACTCCCGGCCAGCCGGTCACCGACGCCCCGCCATTGCCGTAGATAGTGCCGTACCAGTCAGGATTCTGCTTCGATGTCACGTTATAACTCAGGAAATTGCGGGCATTGGTGATGTTGAATTTGAATGTCGGGGCCTTGAAGAATGTATGCCCCACTTCTCCCGACAGGCGCGCTGTGTTGCCTTCGGGGTCACGGATAAGAAGATTGTCGAGCTGTATGCGGCCCGGGCGCAGATGTACGCTGTCGCTTGCATGGTACATCGTGTTGGTGAAGTCGATTTTTATACCGACATTGTCGGCATATATGTCGCCCTCGAGGTCAATCTCCTTGAATGTGCCGAAGAGGCGGCAGTGACCCGAGGCACGGCCTGTGACATCGCTCGCAAAGGCCGACATAAACGGTTTGAGGAATGATACCGGTATGCTGTCGGCGGCGAAATTGATGTCAAGAGCTTCTGTCATCGGGAAAATATAGCCGTCGATACGTGAATGTTTGCCCTCGAAGCCCTTGATGGCGGCGTCGAGGTAAATTCCTTTGCGTTCGTTATTCCAATCGGCTGTTATGTCGGCATTGCCTATCGGGCAGCGGTTGTAGCCTATCGAATCTACATGAAGCTGCGGGCATTGGAGGCGGGGAGCGCCGCTGAGTAATTCCGACGCTGTGATACGGCCGGTTGCGCGCCCTCCGATCAATGCTTTGTCAATTTCAAGTGTCTCGAAAATCGGCAGCAGGCTCACATTGCTAAGCGACACTATGAGATTGTCTTCCTCCTGCTTGCTGATGTCTCCGTCTATTTCTATACGTTGCAGGCCGGTGTCGAGAGCGAATCCGCTTACATTCAGGTTCTCGGGTGTGATATGTATTCGTGACGACTCGATATTCCATGTCTCGTCGCCGAAATTGATAGTACCCGGTTTCATGTCAAGAATAGCCTCGACAGGAAATGGTGCGCCTGCCGGAGCGTGAGTCGACAGGAGGGTGGCGGCGAAATCCATGGTGCCGTTGAGTGGTATGCGGCGTGCGATATCCCAGTCGATATGGGTGTTTATATTGTTGTCGCGTCCCCGTATGGTGGCAGCCACTGTCATGTCGCCTTTCTTGGTAGGCATTTTGGTAGTGGCATAAACCATCGCCTCTCCTCCGGCAATGTCGAATTGGCCGAAAACATCTGTGTTTTCTATCACTTTACCATTGTAGAGGTATGGTATATTTAAGTCTACATTGGCATATCCTCCTTGTGTATCTACCTTGCCGGTCAATGTCGCGTCATGGAGATTCTGCACCGGAATCTTGAAAAATTCACTTAGCTTAAGTGTCTGCCCGATATTGAACTCGAATGTGAAATTGTTGTAGCCCGCGATTTTGTCGTTCGGCATATTGTCAGCCGGTTCCAATGCCGGCATGAAATGGTAGAGCATGTTCTTGAGCTGGGGCACAAGGGCGCCGAAATCGTAATGGCCGCTCAGTCGCCCGTTGATATAAGGTGACTCCACGCTTATTACAGCGTGTCGGTCATCGGGTGTGGCGGTGACGCGCAGACGGTCGACCGACATTCCCTCTCCGAGTCGATCTACCCAACGGAAATCGGAGATATCGATCTCGCCATCAAGTCGTTGCAGATTTATATCGGCTATATTGGCAAGAAGTTTGCCTGAGAGTTTGTAGCCCGGATGTGAATGTGACAGGCCGAGGATGTCAAGGTCAAGGTCGGCAACCGCGGCAGTGGCGTCAAATGATTTGTGCTCGCTTTCGCCGTCGTAGATAGCGTAAGCCTTAATGCGTGCGGCCGGATCTGAAATGCTTACATTTACCTCTCCTTTCTGTGGGCTGCTGAAATCGGCAGTTGCAGAAATATTGCTGTAAGTGTAGCCGTTGTATTCGGCTTTGTCGATAACCAATGTCCCGGAGCCGGATCTGAACCTGCGGCCGAATGAAACCGTATAATCTGCCGAGGCGTCTACGATACCGAGCATTTGATTGCCCGATAAAAGGCCCGCGTCGAAGCCGGCGATGGTTACATTGCCGTCGACGATATTGATATTGCCTCGTCGCAGATAATTGGCTGCGAGGTCGATGTTGCCGGCAGTGCCTTCGCTTGCAAGGCTTACGTTACCCCTTTCAAGTGTGCCTTCGCCAAGTATGCTGAAGCGCAGGTCGGGCATTTTTTCGAGAGTGCGCCGTGCGTCTTTCTTAATCACGGACGGAAGAAGCGCGCTCAGCTCAAGCCCGTTGATGTCAATGTTGCCGCGCGTGATTTTATAGTGCATGCCGGCAATGGAGTCAAGGCCGGTGGCGTAGGCCTCAAGGTTGATATCGATGGCCTCTCTTTCATTCTCTGTGAGTCTGAAGCTTCTTATATCTACCGCCGACATGCTCGCAAGCGCTTCGAGATGTATGTCGAAGCTGCGTCTGACACCTGCAAGGATGGGCGCGAAGGCCTGCAGGTCGGGCGGATAGATTTCCGATACATCTTCTATGCACACCCGCGCTGAAAGATTGCGTAGCGCCGACACCGGCAGACTATCCTGCGGGCTGATTTTCAGCGGTGCCAATGCAAGATATGAATTAGGCAGTGCAAGAGTGAAGTTGTCAAGCGAGATCTCGTCGGGGGAGATATGGCATTTTGCAGTGAGCTTATCCAAGACGAAACCGCTGCGCTCACAAAATGACAGGTGGTCGAGATTTACCGAAAAGCCTTCGTCGCTTATCTGTGGGATAAATGCGTTCAACGCCAGATCGTTTATGGCTATATGCTTGGGGTCGAAACGGGCTGAATCGGGCTCTGCGGCAGAAAGAACGTCGTAGGTGGCTGAGGCTCGGCGCACTATCACCGTGCTGATTTCTACCTGAAATTGCTTTTTCTGTGAGGGCTTGTCTGATTTGAGCCTGTCGATTATTGGCTGTATGTTGAGAGGGGAGTGTTCATCCGCACGGTTGATGTGTGCCGCTACTCCGTCAAGCAGGGCATAGTCGACTACGACTTCTCCACGGCTCAGCAACGGCATAAGTTCAAAGCCGGCCGACACGGTCTCGATATTCGCTACCGTGTCTTGTTCAAGCACGAGCGAAATACCTTCTACCGTAGCGCGGTTGAAAGGATATATCGTGATTTTGCCTACATCTACCTGAGCGCCAAGCAGATCGCTGAGTTGCTCTTCGGCCGTGTCGCGGATCATGCGTTGTACCGGATCGAGCGACAATATCACGTAAATTGCTGCCGGTAGCGAAATCGCCAGCAGCAGCAACACGGATACGAAAGCTCTAAATATCTTCCAGATTATGCGCATGTATCAATTATATGATTCAACTTTCGCAAGCTCTAAGTTGAATAGGTAAAGGAAGTTGAAAAGGCAAATGCCTGTGGCTGATTAGAGTATACCTTTCAGATATTACACAATTACAGGACAATTATATTGCCTTTTTACCTTTATTCCTTTTTTGCCTGACTGATGTTAAGTTATATGAGTACCGCAGGGCAATATGTCTTGCGGTACTCTTTTTCGGTCATCGGCCTGTATTGTCTATCTTTTCCTTTATATAGTTATTGAAATCTGTATGGGCCAGAAGGTCTTCTATCGGCAGGTGCATGCGGTAGCGCCAGTAGTGACGTGAGTTGGCAGGCACGTTGATCTGCTCTTCGCGCGGGTCTTCACGGCGGATGGAGCCGTCTACCGACAGCCAATCCTGAAGCGGAAGTATGCACAACATCGACGGCGATTGCAGGTGCATGTCTACAATGCGGTCACATATCCATGGCTCGGCATAGTAGGGCGCCGCTCCCGACTCATGAAGCACCTCGTTGTAGTAGCGCTGGGTGTTGTCGCGGTCTTCCTCCCACCATTGGCGGATACCGCCCATGTCGTGGGTTGAGGTGGTGCATACCGAGTAGTAGGGGTAATTCCAAGTATTGCCGAACTTGCTGTTGGGATCTTTGGGCATACGCTGTATCTCAAGCGACAGAATCTCAAGCTGCTGCATTACTGCCGGCACGCAGCCCGGTATCATGCCGAGGTCTTCGGCGCAGCACAGCATATTTGTCGAGTCGATAAGCGGCGGAAGTTTCCACATAGCCTTGCCATACCAGAAGTCGTTGTGACGGTGGTAGAAGAAGTCATTGTAAAGGCGGTTGAAGCACCAGCGCTCGTAGTCGTTGAGAGAGCGGTACACGTAGGTGTACTGGGCTGAGATACGCGGGTGGTATTTGCCTTTCTCTACAGGGTCTTCTATGAAGAGAACTTCGTCGATAAGTCCGAGCAGACCGTTGCACAGACGGGTATTCTTCTCGTTCTTTTCCTGACCGGCAAAGTAATCGACAACCTTGCGCTGTGTGTTGTAATCACTTTTGAGTGTATAGCGGCCACCCTTGCTTTTTGTCATGAATTTCTTGGTTGCCTCTGATGTGTAGGACCCGAAGAAGTCTTCGATGAAGTAATCCATGATGTAGGGCTTGGTGTGTGCGTCTACATCAATCCAGAAGTCGTAGTTATAGCGCATTTCATCTACGCTGAAAGGCAGCGCGGGATTGAAGTAGCCCAAGAGTCCGTGGACGGCGTCCATGGGTATCTGCCATATACGGAAGAATCCGAGCACATGGTCAATGCGGTAGGCGTCGAAATATTCGGCCATCTTGCCGAAGCGGGCTTTCCACCATGCGAAGCCGTCTTTGTTCATTTCTTCCCAATTATAGGTCGGGAAGCCCCAGTTTTGGCCGAGGACAGAGAAGTCATCCGGTGGCGCGCCGGCCTGGCAGTCCATATTGAAGAGGCGAGTGTCGGTCCATGCGTCGACGCTTGTACGTGAAATGCCGATTGGAATGTCGCCTTTGAGCGCTACGCCTTTGCTTGCCGCATAGTCATGCACATGGCGCATTTGACGGTCGAGATGATATTGTACGTAGCATACAAAATCCATCTCCGCTCCAAATTTTTTGCGGGCTTTGGCCAATACTTTGTCGGAGTATTGTGAGTATTCACCCCATTTGCTGAAGTCGGGAGTGCCGAAATTGTCGCGGAGGGCGCAGAAGGCAGAGTAGGGCAGCAGCCATGTGCTGTTGCGCTCTACGAATGTTTTGTAGTCGGCCGAATCAAGTGTCTTGCTTCCTTCCTGAGCGAAAATCTCGCGCAGATATTCGTCTTTGAGCTTGTTGGCCCGCTCATAGTCTACTGTATCAAGAGCGTTGAGCTCTTCTGCGGCTGCCTTATAGTATTCACGGCGCGACTCTTCTGCCGGCTCGCCGAGCTCGCTCACGCGCAGATACATCGGATGTAGTGCGAAAGTGGAGTTGGCGTTGTAGGGATATGAGTCGGTCCATGTATGGGTCATGGTGGTGTCGTTGATTGGAAGTAGCTGGAGCACACGCTGATGTGTGGCGGCTGCCCAGTCGATCATGCCCTTGAGGTCGTAGAAATCGCCGACGCCCATATCTTCGAAACTGCGAAGAGCGAATACCGGTATCGCTGTGCCCGCACCTTTCCAGAGCGCCATATTGTTGATGAAGCGCATGCCGGAAAGCACTGTTGCGTCGGTTACATTGGCTGATACGCCTAAACGCCTGTTCGCTCCGCCTTCCCAAGCGACAACTTCGCCGGTATGGCGGTTGAGAATCAGGAATTTATATTCGGTATCGGCGTCGAGCCCTTCTGACGGCACATTTCCTTGCCATACAGGATAGCTGAAATTTGAAAGACGTATTGCACGCGCCGGATCCCAATTGCCGAGATTGTCGCAGCTGCCGCAGATTGCCACTACATTGTCGCCGCCTGCCATCGGGGCTGCAACCTCGAAAAGGGTGAAACCGCGGGTTGGGGTCTCTATGCCATCGTGATAATTCTGACGGTAAACACACTCTGTGAAAAGCGACGAATAGAAAGGCTTGTCGAACGGTTGGTCTTGCCAACGGTCATATACTCGGTATGAGCCTTCCTCGGCAGCCAATAATCTGTTGCCTTTTCCCCATTCATCTTTTACAGCGCCTTCATCGCTGCGCACAAAATAATGATATGAGATTCCGCCTTCTTTTACAGGCGTTTCAATAGCGGCAGACCATCGGTCATTTCCGTCAAGCTTAAGTTTTATGGCTTTGTTGTAATCTCCCCCACCGAGGGCGTCGACATCGCCGACAATGTATACCGACTCTCCCCAGTTGGTTCGGTATCGGATATTGAAGATAATCTTCATAGAGCGTGTTTATGTATGATATATATTTGGAATATTCATTAGTTGTGGCATTTACCGATACAAAGATAAGGATAATCATTAAAATAATGTGCAAATAATGTTTAAAAAATCATACGGGGAGTCGCAAGTCTGAATTCTTACGCCTCCCCGCATGGGGTCTGGAATAGATGTATATTATTAATTCTCAGCGTTTTTGTGGTCCGAGATGTATATTTACCACATAGGAGTGAACGGTGCCGATTTTTCAAGAAGATTATTGGCGCAGCCGGTGGCTTGGGCATGTTTGCTCATGTCGAGTTTGAGAACCGGCGCTCCGGGAGTCAGCACGAGGCGTCCCATATCTACCCATAGCGCTCCGGTTGAGGTGGCGAGTTTGAAGTAGTATTTGCCACCGGTGCAGTCGGCTACCGATGTCCATTGTGTCGATGATACATTGGGTTCGCCTTCAATTTCGTAGCCGTAAGGAACTGACACCGTGCCCATGATACTCATAAGCGAGCCGAGAGCCTGAGGATAGTCGAAATCGGTGGGCACATGTTTGATGAAGAACGAGGCGCGTACGAAGCGGTCGGAGCTTCTCACTGTGCCCGGCAGCATGTTTACGCCGCCTACCTGTGTCCAATACTGGTCGATGGCGTTCATCTGTGGGAGTGGAGGGTCGTTGGTGAGAACTCGCAGCTCTCGGCCTTTGTAGGTGTTGAGTTTGCCGTCTACATATTCCATGAGCAGGGTCACGCCGGTAGTGTCGGTAAGGGCCCAGTGAAGTGTCGATACGGTGCCCCCGTCGAAGGTCTTGCCGAAGATGGCGAACTCGTTGGCTTTGAGCCAAGTCTCCACTTCGTCTACAGTGGAGAAATTGTCGAGAAAATAGCTTACCAGAACTGCAAGGCTCATCACAGGCATTTTATCGTTGCCTGTGGATTCTTTATAGATGGTTCCTTTGCAGAAAAGACCGTTCATAACAAGCCCGGCCTCATTCATGCCCTCAGTAACACCTCCGTCGTAGCCCACGGCGAGCACCGAGGCATATTTCGATTTCCATTTAAGCCAAGGCTGAGCAGGCATTGACGTCCGCTCCATGCCTCGTGGATATACATAAATGTTGGTTGGTATAGGCGTGCGCCAGTCAAGTGTCCGGCCTACAAGCACATAACTCTTGTCGCCTAAATATACAACTCGCGAGCATGCCGCCGGTCGGCCGCAGGCTGTAATGATTACTAATGATAATAGAAGCAGTCTTAAGAATTTCATAATTTCCGGTGAATTAAAAGTGTTTTCACTTATAACACCCCGGAAAAATGTTTGGTTCAGTACTGAAGATAAATAAATGGCACGAGTTCGCTCTGGCGCGTTTGTATGACTATGAAAAGTATCGTCGCCAACAGCAACGACTGCCATAGTACAGGCATTGCCATATATGCTTCGGCCGCCCCCGTTGTCCATGCCCGCGGAGTGATGTGGGCGATATAGCCCGCAGCGGCAGCAAGCACAATCATAAGATAGCTCTCTATGAATTGCGGAGCCACATCAAGGTGGAAATTGGTGAAAATCTGCTCTCCGATTTCAGCCACGGTCTGAAGCGACGGAGCGCGGAAGAATGTGAAGCCGATTACGATGAGGGTAAATGTTATGGCGATGTTTGTGAGCTTTACTTCCGGGCGACCTTTCATCACCTCGGGCAGACGCCACACGCGCTTTATGGCCTTGTGCAATACCAGAAGGAGTCCGTGGTAGGCGCCCCAGATGATATACATCCATGAAGCTCCGTGCCAGAGGCCGCCGATTACCATTGTCACCACCTGATTGATATAGGCGCGCGCACGGCCTTTTCGGTTGCCGCCGAGGGGTATATAGATGTAATCGCGCAGCCAGAACGACAGCGAGATATGCCAGCGACGCCAAAATTCCGTAGGGCTCTGCGACTTGAAAGGTGCTGCGAAGTTTTCTTTGAAGCGATAGCCTAACAGCAGCGCAAGGCCGATAGCCATGTCAGAGTAGCCCGAGAAGTCGCAATAGAGCTGTATGGTAAATCCTATGCAGCCCATCAGATTCTCAAATCCGCTGTAGAGCAGGGGATTGTCGAAAATACGGTCTACAAAATTGCCGCTGATGTAATCGGCTATGACAACTTTCTTTATCAGGCCGGTCATTATCAAAAACAGCCCTTCCGACATCATTGCCGGCGTAGCTTTGGCATTCTCTCTTACCTGCGGAAGCATATCCTTGGCTCTCACCACAGGGCCGGCAAGCAAGGGCGGGAAGAATGTGAGGTAAAATGTATAGTCGAGCAGATTGCGGCACGGCTCAAGTTGTCCCCGGTAGATATCAACCATATAGCTGATTGAGCGGAAGGTGAAAAACGATATTCCGGCAGGCAATATCACATCGAGCGGGTCGAAATGTGAGCCTATGATACTCGTAAAGGCGTCAAACAGTAAGTTGACATACTTGAAATACACCAGCATGCCTACATTGACCACCACATTGAGCGCCACTATCGAGCGTCTGAGCCAATCGGCACGCGCTGCGCCGAGCCATAGCCCAAGCAGATAATCGCTCAGGCAGACACCGCAGAGTATCACCACGCACCACTCGCTCGATTTATAATAGAAATAAAGCGAGAATAAGATTACGAGCAACATCTTTACGGTGCGGTAGCCACGCACTGACTGATAGATGAGGAGGAAGATTGCGAAGAGCACAAGAAAAAGCCCCGAGTTGAAGAGCATCGGGGAAGCTGCGTCGTAGCTTAGCAGCGCGGAGAGTCTGTCGAGTACACTGTTCATTGCGGCTGCAAAGTTACGCATTTTTCGCATACATTTTCTTGTGTATCCCCATTTTTATTTGTCTGTCCAAGCTCTTATTAGTAATTTTGTCGCATGAAAATCAAATTGCTATGTATGGGCGCGGTGCGCGATGGGGCCGTAGCTCAGTTGGTAAAGAGATATGCCGACAAGATTCCGTTTTATTGGCCCTTCGAATTGGTTGAACTTGCAGATGTCAGGCTCGGCCGTGGAGTCGCCGACCCTGTGAGGCAGAAAGACGCCGAGGCTGACCGGTTTATGGCTGAAATCAGCAATGGCGACTTCGTTGTACTCTTCGATGAGCATGGTAAGGAAATGACCTCCCGGCAATTGTCGGAATTTATAACCCGCAAAGCCGTCGAGCTCCCGCGCAACCTGATATTCGTTATCGGCGGCCCATACGGATTCGGAGCGGCAATGCACATGCGTGCGAATATGAAACTGTCGATGTCGCTTATGACCTTGCCTCACGAGTTGGCCCGCCTCTTTGCCGTAGAACAGCTCTACCGTGCCGGCACGATATCGCGAGGCGAACCTTACCACCACGATTAGTTTGCCTATATCTTGCTTTTTGAGTAATTCTCCGCGATATAATACGGGAAAAACCGGGATAAAATTAAAAGCAAGTGGATAAACGGATTAGCAAGATGCTGTTTTTCCGTGGTTTGCCTGCAAATGGGGCGATTTTCTCAGAAAGTACACCTTTTGTACCCCGTTAGAAGAACATTCGGGATAAGTGAATTGTTAAGGACTGTAAACGGCGATTTTCAAAATCTTATGACCCCGCTTATCTTTGCGGAAAATTCATGATTTATGGCAAAAATAGAAAATCGCAAGAAACAGAATCCCAAGCTCCAACAGTCCGAGTTGAGCGACGGACGCGCCAGCCTCTATCTGGAATACTATATAGGAAGAACCGAGACTCCCGTGCTTGACGAAAACGGTGAGCAGGTGTTCTACACCGAAGGGGCAATGGCTGGGAAACCCAAATTCAAAATCAAGCATACCCGTAAAAAGGAGAACCTCAACCTCTACATCTGGCTTCATCCCAGAACGCCGCAGGAGCGGTTGCAGAACAGGAACACACTTGCGCTTGCCGAGAAGATACGCTTCGAGCGTGAGCAGACATTCCTCGAAGACCGCGAAGGCTACCGTCTGCGCAAGGAGATGGACGATGATTTCATCGAGTTCTGCCGTGAGTTCTGCAAATCCCCGACCCTTACCAAACACATTCAGGATGTGCAGCTTCGCGGACTCAAAAAATTCATCAACTTCCTTTCCTCCACACCGAGATACGAGAAATTCAAGGACAGCCTGAAGATGAAACAGCTCACACCCGAAATGGTGGGTGCGTTTGTTGAATACCTGAAAGCCAACGGACGGGGCGACGGGCCGAAAGCCTATTTCCGGCTGTTCAAGCGTATGGTTACCGCCGCTGTTGACAAAGACCTCATCAAGAAGAACCCCTGCCGCGGCTTCGTCATCAAGAACGACAACATGACACTGCAAAAGGAGATTCTTCTCCCCGAAGAAATAGACCGTCTTGTGGCGACACGTTTCGACGGCGAGAAAACCGAAATACACCGGGCCTTCATTTTCGGTCTTTATACCGGGGCGCGCTGGTGCGACACAAGCAAGCTGACTTACCGCAACGTGGACTATACCACGAAGACGCTGCGTTTCCAGCAGCAGAAAACAAAGGGACACAGTAATTGCAGCTGGGTTATAGTTCCGCTGAACGACACACTCATCCGTCTTATCGGACAGCCGGAAAGCGACGATTACGACGAGCGCATATTTAAGGTGCCGCTTTATGATACCTGCAACCGCTATCTGGGCAAATGGGTTAAACTGGCGGGCATCAAGAAAAAAATATCATGGCACTGCGCACGCCACAGTTTTGCAGTGAATGTCCTGAACCGTGGAGCCAACATCAAGACGGTATCAAGTCTTCTCGGCCACACATCGCTCAAAATGACAGAACGGTATCTCCATGTCGTTGACAGCCTGAAACAGGATGCAATAGACTCGCTCGGAGAAATCAAATTCAGTGCCGTAGGCAGCTGAGTAAATTATACTTCAATAGTCTGAAAGAACCGATGAATCGTAATGATTTGTCGGTTCTTTTGCCATATATGCCCTGCGAATGACAATATAATGCCAATCTCCTGCCATAAGCATATTTATAAAATCAATACAGTTGGTGACATTGTTGTTTTTATTGTGCTGCGGGAACCCCGTGATTCGCGGGTATGCCAAACCCTGTAAACTATATAAGCATATCAGTCCTGATTGGACACATTCACCACATAGGAACGTGGGATTTTTATAAATACAAACCGCAGCGTCCGCTTTTACGATAAATGGATAATACAAGTTTAGTGATTCTCCCTGTCGAAAAGGTCAGGGAGATGATAGAGATTGCCGTGTCCGGTTGCCTCGACAAGGTACTTGCCGCATTGCAACCCAGACAAGAGTCGGAATCGGTTGACATAGAGGGAGCTTTGGAGTTTCTCAATTCCAACGGCTACCGTATAGCCAAAGGGCAACTTTACAAAGAGACATCTGCGGGAAACATACCCTATCACAAATTCGGACACAGGCTGCATTTCAAAATCTCCGAATTGAGGGAATGGGCGGAAACACGGCTGGTAAACGGCAATTCCGTAGGGTACTACTGCAACGGGAAGTTTAACAAACGCCGATGACAGACGGATATTGCACGGTGGCAGAAAGTTGGCAGGACAACGGCAGGCACCTGTCAGGGAATCAGGCACATATACAGCGTTTTATCACTGAAAATCGTCATAAGAGATAATTAAATCCAGTACAGACAATGAAAAATAATCAAAGACCCCCTCCCGGATGCAAAGCCATCCTAAAAAGGCATAGATACTGTGCCACTCCGAAAAAACAATAAACATAATTTGGAGCATGAATCGTCAGAGAGGCTCCCTAACACCTAATCACTACTTCAAATGACTGAAACAGTAACCGTTTCAAGCAGCGAATTAAGTGCTATGAGAGCCGAACTGAGGGATCTCCGGGGCACTGTCGCAACGCTGGCGACAATCATTCATAAAATGGTTCACTCGCCGGCAGCCATCAGACAGAACAAAGATGAAGAACACCGTTCACTCACCGATGCGGAACGCGAATACAGAATCGACCGTCAGGAGCTTCAGGCACTCCTCGGCGTAAGTGAGAGAACCGCATACCGCAGGATAAAGGAATACGGCTTCCGCGTGTTGCGCGAGAACGGCGACACAAAGTTCATCCTCGGAGAAGTAATTGACATTATAAGTCATCACGGCCTCGGCTGGCACCGCTCCGGACTCGACAGGATACTGTCAAGACGTACCATAAAATCAAGGACACGACTGGTATGAACGGGAAATTTGAGAAAACCGTCCTCGGTCTCCTTCAGACAGTTCTGGAAAGAATGGATTTTCTTGAACAGAAGATAACAACCAAAGGGAATTGTCAGCAGGAGGAGCCGAGAAGATGGACACCGAAAGATGTGGAGCGCAGGTTCGGCCTCGGTCTTCGCCAGCAGTACAATCTTAGAGCCAAAGGAATCCTGCCGTACTTTCAGAAAACTCCCAACGGCCCGATCTCATATCTCCCGGCCGATGTCCTTGACTACTATTTCGGAGACGGCGGAATCCCGCCGCAAAAACAACCATAAGTGAAATTACAATATGGCACAAGACCAGACTAACGAAAAAGACCAGGTGCTTATCGCCCGCAACAACGAGACGGGAGAAACAGGCGCTGTAAAAGGTCTTAAACAGGACGGCACACCGGATATGGCGCCGTCGAAGTCCGCCAAACTGAGCGATCTCGTGGTATTCAATATCCACAAGAGTCCGCTGGAGGCTTTTCTCTCCAACTTCGTGAGGCAGTGCAAGAACCCTTCGATGTTCAGTTTCTTCAAAGTAGATGCCGACAACGTGAACAGTGTCGGACAGGTCGTCGAAGACGCGCTTAAAGACCCGGAGGCGAACAAAGCCATGCTTTCCGAGGCTAAAGTGGAAGTCAAGGCGACGAACCGCAACAGCCATGCGATAGACGAATCCAGAATCGACTGGCAAGGTCTGAAAGACCGCTGGGGCATAGACCGTGAGACGCTTGAAAAAAGCGGAGACCTCAAGGAGATGCTCTACAACCGCAAGTCCCGGCTGGTAACCATTACCCCGACATTCGCGGGCGAGAAGTATTCGCTGGAAGCGCGTCTGTCATTCCGCGAGGATGTCAACGGGAATATCAAGGTCGTACCCCATTTTATCCGCAAGGAGCCGAATCTCGATAAGGAGTTTAACGGAGTCAAGTTCACTGACGAGGACAAGCAGAACCTCCGTACCACCGGCAACCTCGGAAGGCTCGCCGATGTCGTTGACAAGGAGACCGGAGAGGTCATCCCATCGTTCATCAGCATCGACCGTCAGACAAACGAGATACTCAGCGTACCCGCCAAGTCCGTATTCGTCAAGGACACCATCGGACAGACAAAGCTCGACATGGGTGAGATCAACACCCTCAAAAGCGGCAAAGCCATTCCGGACAAGGAAATCGTTGACCGCAAGGGGAATAAATATACCGTCACACTTCAGGTAAGCGCAGACAGGCGCGATGTGGAGTTTGTGCCTTCATACGCCTCTCAGAAACAGGCGCAGAGTGAAAGCAACGGTCTGAAAAAATCCACATGGCTCACACAGGACGGTAAAATCAAGCCCATCACAAAATGGGCCGGAGTGCCGATGACCGAGAAGCAGCAGGCGGACTATGTCGCCGGCAAGACCGTGGTCCTCGACAATATGGTTGACAAAGATGGGAAACCCTGTACCGTCTATCTGACATTCAACATGAACAAGCAGCGTCCCACCACCTCCTTCAAGGATCCGCGTCAGGCGGAGTCGATAACTCCTGCCAACGAAAGTCGCACCCAGATGGCTGTCAACAACGACGGAAAGACCGACGAGGCGACAAAGAAAATCAAGGAGCCTCTCGACAGAGGACAGACCGGTCCGAAGAACGAGAACCAACATAAAAAATCAAAGGGGCGCAAGATGTGACCTCCCGCACAGCCCCGTCCACTTTATCCAACATCCAAAACTAAAAACAACCGTAAAAATGAATAATATACTTATAATCACAGAAAGCCGCACCGTGGCAAAGACAATCGCGCAGGCGCTTGGCGCCAACGTACTCCACAAAGGATATTTCGGAAAAGGACATATTGCCGTCACATGGACAGGCGGCGGCATCATCTCCTCGCGTCCCAAATGCAAGTTTCAGTTCACCGTGTCATCGGACATGACGGCTGACGAGACATTTGCCGCCAACTTCGACTTCTCTGTACGAAAGGACAGCAAGGGTAAAGGCAATCGCCGCGCCAGCGAGAAGGACGAGGCCCAGATAGGCGTGATACAGCGCCTGTGGCGCAACGCCGCGACAATCGTCAACGCCATGAAGCCCTCCGCTCCCGGAGAAGTGATATTCACTTCATTGAGCAACTATATCTGCATCGACCGTCCCGTCGTGCGGATGTGGCTGACATCCATAACCCGCAAGGAGATTGTGGCATCACTGGAGAACGGCGGCAACGCTCCCGAATATTATGCAGAGTTCCATGACAACGCGATTGCGGAACATACAATCGGGGCGCATCCGATAGAACCCGACTATGCCGGGCTGGAACCATCGCATGGACTGTGGTGCATGGCGGACCTCAAAGCCGCCGCCCTGACACTATGGGGCTGGGCGCCGGCGAAAACAGCCGGGGTAGCGTATGCCCTCTATAACAAGGGGCTCATCAGTTATCCGTCCGACAATACAACCACGCTGCCCGTCTCGCTGGCGGCAACCGTCGGGGACACATTCGCCAACCTGCGACATCATCCCGTCTTAGGCAAGAAGGCTTCTTCGGTGTCAGTGACAGGAACCGAAAGCGTATGGTCCGGCGACACTGAAGCTGACGCGCTCCATGCCGTAACGGTAACCGGGCTCTATCCCGTTGACCTCTCACGGGAGGAAGAAATGCTCTATATCGTAGTCGCAGACCACATACTCGATGTTTTCAGCCCCGAAAAGAGCTGATGACAACTGAAAATCCCGGATTTATTTCGCGCTCTGCGGATAAATGACTAATTTAGCCACTGAATCACAGTCATAAAACGGTTGTTTTCGTTTTGGCTGTGGATAAAGTGGCAGTAGGCGGGAGGGAAACCCGCCTACTTTTTTACCGGCGCATAAGCCGGCCATGCCCTCCATAATCAAGATGCAGGAGGGCAACGCCATCGGAAAATCCACACTGAAATGGAAACACCGAAAAGATACGGTGAGCCGGATTTCTACACCGGTTATCTCCGTGAACATCTCAAAGAACATCATTTCGATAAAGAGAACACACAGAAATTCATAGAGAACCGCGTCGATGACGCACTTGACACATACACCGGAGAGTTCGCATCAGGCAGACCGCCTTATATCTGCCATGAACTTGCGATGCGGACACTGCTTGAAAAGCTGTATGTCTCACGCTTCGACATAATATATCAACTTATAGAAGAAGACTGCTGGCTGCGTCTTGACCCGTCTGTATGGGAAGTGACGGCTGTGCATTTCGCATCAGACAGGGAGATAAACGCTATACTTGACAAGTATGGCGCTGACGGCGGTTTTCTTGAAAAGGGGGCTTACCCGGCGATGCGTCTGGAGCTTCTCGGCATCCTGAACGAGAAACTGGACGGCTATGAGTTATAACCGCCTTCAGACAATGCGTGACAACATCGAGGCGATACGGCTCGCCCTGCACCTCGGTGTTGTCGGACGCGCCGCCCAGACTCCCGAAGAACGGGAGGTGCTGAGAAAATACGCCGGATTCGGAGGTCTGAAATGTATCCTCAATGATGCAAACGAGCTGGGCGACGCCGCCAAGTGGAGCAAATCGGACATAGAGCTGTTTATGCCCACGGTTGAACTGCGCCGCCTTATCCACGACTATTCAAAGGATGACAAGGAGTTTGCACGGTATATGGACTCGCTGAAAGCATCGGTGCTGACGGCGTTTTATACTCCGGCTCCCGTCATTGACGCTATTTCGGACGCTCTGAAAAATTCAGGTATTGAGGTACGGAGTTTCCTTGAACCGTCTGCCGGACAGGGGGCTTTCATCGACTCTTTCCTGCGCAATGACCGTTACCCCGGTGCGGAAGTGCTGGCTTATGAGAAAGATTTGCTCACGGGCAAAATCCTGTCTGCCCTGCATCCGTCGATACTGACCCGTATAGAGGGATTCGAGAAGATTGAGCGCGACTTCGACGGCTATTTCGATGTCGCCGCCTCCAATGTCCCTTTCGGTGATTTTGCGGTTCCGGACCCGGCGTATGCCGTGAGCAAGGAGATCGCCTACCGTCAGGCGACAAAGACTATTCATAATTATTTCTTCCTCAAATCGCTCGACCAAGTGCGCGAGGGTGGTCTTGTGGCGTTCATCGCCTCACAGGGGGTAATGAACGCCGCCAGCCCTTTCGTGCGCATGGAGCTTGTGAAACGCGCAGACCTTGTGGCGGCTCTGCGTCTGCCAAACAATACTTTCTCCGACAATGCCGGAACCGATGCGGGGTCTGACCTGATTATACTCCAGAAGCATACGGGAAAGAAAGCGTTATCGGCAGATGAGGAATTCTTCATTCAGTCGGTAGTTGACCGGGGTACGAAGGTGCCGGGCAACAAGTTTTTTCAGGTATTTCCGCAGAATGTTATATGCACGGATGCCAAAGTTGGCACAGACCAGTATGGCAAACCGGCAATCATCTATAAGCATGACGGGGGTGTTGACGGCATAGCCAATGATTTGCGGACTGCGCTCGATGACTCGTTGCATCTTCGTCTGAATCTCGAACTGTATAATTCCAACGGTATCAAACCGCCTACGCCTGATTCTGTCAAGCCGGCACCTCCGACTCCAAAGCCGGAGGTAAAACCGGAGGCACCTGAGCAAAAGCCTGTCGCCGAAAAAATAGAGCAGAAAAACGAACCGTTGCTCAAACAGTATCAGGAAATGAAGAAGAAACATCCTGATGCAATCCTACTGTTCCGTGTCGGGGATTTCTATGAGATTTTCGGCGAAGACGCGGCACAGGCCTCGGAAATACTCGGCATTACTCTCACGCGCCGTCAGAATGGCGTTGACAGCCGGATTGAGTTGGCAGGATTTCCCCATCATGCCCTCGATATGTATCTGCCCAAACTTGTGCGGGCAGGAAAACGTGTGGCTATATGTGAGCAGTTGGAAGACCCGAAGCTGACAAAGGCTGCCAGACAGAAAGTTGTTGAGACTGTTACACCGAATCAGGCGCCGAAAGCAAAGCCTAAGCCCGTAGAGTCTCCAAAATCTGAAGCTGCACATATCGAACCTCCAAAGGTGGAGCCTAAGCACGAACCGGTCAAAGAAATAGAAACCGACGGCAGTCCGGATTATTCCGATAATCCAGACCCTCGCCTTTTCGCATACAATCTTTTCGGGGAGCTGGAGCCGATACAGAAAAAAAGCAACCGCCGCCAGTATAAAGAAAAACCTGAAGAAAAGACCGGACCTGCACCCCGCACAGAGTCCCAACCCGTAAAAGCACCGTCGTTTCGCAAACTCAGCGAGAAAGAACTGGAGTTGTACGGTTCACTGAATTGGGATGACAATCCTCCTATCAACGGTTTTTATGAGGATATGATGTCGATTGCCCACCGCCAGATGGAGGAAATGCGTCTTGAAAAGGAGGCTCAGGAAGCGGCACAGGCAGCAGGCATCGCCGCCGGTGAGACTTACATCGAAAAGACAGAAGGAGATTTCATCCCCAGCGGTCTCAACCGTACCGAAAAGGTAACGGCTATACCTATTGAGCGCGATATGTCGCCCCGTCCTTTCTCGGAGGATATTCAGTTCTTTCACAAGAACGGCACTATGGTGGTACAGGACGGTATGGTCGGAGTCCTTTCGGATGTCCGCAAGACCGGCGCGACATTCAACCCTCTTGAAATGAAACCCGAACAGGAGAAACGCGCCATGCTTTACATTACCATATCGGAAACATACCAACAGCTTTATAATTATGAGGCGGAGACCCATGAGCCAAGCAAACATCTGCGCGAACACCTCAACCAGTATTATGATGAGTTTGTCGAAAGATACGGTAATCTGAACGACAAGCGTAATGTCCGGTTCATCATGGGCGATGCCAACGGGCGCGACGCGCTGGGTCTGGAGAGAAGCGAGAACGGCACGATTGTCAAGGCTGATATATTTGACCATCCCGTTTCCTTCTCCGTTGACGAAGTCGCATCCGTCGATACTCCGATGGAGGCGCTGACTGCATCGTTAAACAAATACGGAGGTGTCAATCTCGAATATATGTCGTCATTGGTGGATATGGACGAGAATACCATTATCCGGAATCTTGAAGGACACATATATTATAATCCCCTTGTGGAGAACTACGAGATAAAAGACCGATTCATCGCCGGCAATGTCGTGGCAAAGGCTGAGGCAGTAAAGGCATGGATAGACCGCGAGGAAGAACGGATAAAGGACTTCCCCGGTTATGACGGCGTTGAGCCGTTTATAGCCATGTCGCGGGATTCTCTCAAAGCATTGGAGGAAGCCCGGCCCCGCCGCATCGAGTTCGACGAGCTGGATTTCAACTTCGGTGAGAGGTGGATTCCGGCGGAAATATACTCGGCGTATATGTCTGATTTCTACGAAACCGATGTGAGAATAGCCTATTCTTCATCTATGGATGAATATTCGGCCGAAGCCTCCCGCAAGAACATGAAGATATGGGAGGAATTCTGCGTAAGGGGCTACTACCGCACTTACGACGGCATGAGCCTTCTCAGACACGCCCTGCACAATACAGTACCCGACATAAAGAAGTCAATCGGAAAGGATGACGACGGACATGACATAAAGGTGCCGGACAGTGAGGCGATACAGCTTGCCAATACCAAGATTGATGAAATCCGAAACGGATTCTCCGAATGGCTGGAGGCTCAATCGCCGGAGTTCAAGGAACGGCTGGTGGAGCTGTATAACGACAAATTCAACTGTTTCGTCAGACCCCAATATGACGGAAGCCATCAGACATTTCCTGATCTGAACATGAGGATGCTCGGAGACCGTTATGGCATCAGCTCCATTTATCAGTCGCAGAAGGACTGTGTGTGGATGCTCTTGCAGAACGGCGGCGGAATATGCGATCATCAGGTTGGTACAGGCAAGACGCTGATAATGTGCATGGCAGCCCATGAAATGAAACGCCTCGGCCTCGCCCACAAGCCCATGATTATCGGGATGAAGGCGAATGTTGCGGAAATCGCCATGACCTATCAGACCGCTTACCCCAATGCAAGGATTCTTTATGCCGATGAAAAGAGTTTCAAGGCTGACAACCGCGTCAATTTCTTCAACCGGATAAAGAACAACGACTATGACTGCATCATAATGTCGCATGACCAGTTCGGGAAGATACCGCAGTCACCGGAAATGCAGCAGCAGATTCTTCAGGCTGAACTTGACACGGTTGAGGAAAATCTCGAAGTGGTGAAGCAACAAGGGCATGATGTGTCGCGTGGTATGCTCAAAGGTCTTATCAAGCGGAAGGAGAACCTTACCGCCAAGATTGCAACTATCCAGTATCAGATGGAACAGAACAAGGACAGCGTCGTTGATTTCAAGCAGATGGGTATAGACCACATCTATGTTGATGAGTCGCATTATCAGAACTTTTATGAATTTCCTAAATTTCGCATCAAGTTGCTGATTCTTA
>OFFU01000174.1_pt1 | contig 73528 bp, 82 predicted proteins | sample 1521451 | NCBI WGS metagenome assembly OFFU01 (sample SAMEA3504106, study PRJEB24116) | mouse gut metagenome | biome: mouse gut; feature: mouse-associated habitat; material: faeces | place: Denmark | collected 2011 | reverse complement strand
CCGCAGGGCTTTTTGCACACGAGTTCGGCGTACTTTACAAGCGTTGCGGAGTAAGCCGCCTTGCCCGCGACCTGCCTTAAAATTCTGCCGCCTTCGTCTTCCAGCCACCGCTTGACCTGTGAGAAGTCTAAACAGAAATAAGGGCGATAGATAAAGGTAAAAACGGGCATCTCCCACCCCATAAAAGTCTAGAAAAAACAAAAAAGGCTGCCCAAGGGACAGCCTAAATTGTGATTTATTTCTTATAAACAGAGAGAGTTTTCGTAATATCGGAAGTGAGGTTTTTGCCACTCCTCTTTTTGTCGCTCGATGTTTTTGCCAAGCTGAACCAATATTTACTGCCTTTATAAACCAGTTTGTAGTGGGTATTATCGCTCGTAATTTCAAACCCCACACGCTTTAATTCAGCCAGCTCTTTTGCGGAAAGTTCCTCGCCATCCGCAAAGACGGACTTTACCACATCGAGCATTTCCTTGCCGTTTCCTATTATTTTATTATGCGCCAACAGGTCAGTTATAAGCTCTTTCTGCCGAGTGTCTTTTGAACCGCAGTTCGACAGTGCCTTCTGCAAAATCGACACAAGCAAATCGTGCTGTTCACCATCAAAGAACTCTGGAATGGATGAAGGTTCTATTATCGTCTGCACCGCTTCGCTTTTTGTGAGCGCAGTTTGGAGACTGTTGCACTTTGCGGTCAAAGACATATTTTCTTGAACCAAGGCAGCAATTCTCGCCTCCGCCTTTTTTAATTTTTCATCTAGGGTTTCGTTATCACCAAGTGCTTCTTCTGCCAAGGCTGCACTCTCTTTCGCTTCCTTTCGAACTTGCTCGGCGTGTAATGCTTCCCATGTAGGCGCATCCGTATCCACGGCAGAAGTTACAAAACGCTGAACTTCATTTGCTATCTGCTTATCAAGGGGCGCGCCCAGGTATGCATTCCGCTTCCGAAACTGTCTAGGTCTTCCGCCCTTGGTGTAAATACAAACTGCACCATTGAAGGGTGTTGCGTGGTTTGCCCTATCTTTCAAAAGCCGAGTGTATTCGTTATCGCAAACCACCACATACGCAAACCCCGCAAGTTTCTTTGACAGCGTATATTCCTCTATTTCCGTTGCCCGTGTATCGAAGTATGTAGTAGCTAAAACCAACGGAAGCTCATCGTCATATTCTTCCCGTATTGCTCCCGCTATCCAGTCTATCAGCTCATTCGTAGGTTCAACGGGTTTTGAAGTTATAGGTACTTTCGGCTGTTTAAGGAAGCCGCTATCAACGAAGGAGCGTATAACATCCGTGCGCATCTCGGGAGCTTCGTCAAAACGAGTAGCATCACGGGAACAGTCAATGTGGAAATAAACTATCTTTCCAACGGAACTGCATTCAAAGATAATCTCCGTAGTCCAAGTCTGCTCGTGGAACACTTGAGCAATCTTGAAAAGCGTGTAAACTTTTCCGTCTTTTTCTATACGGGAAGTGTCCGCCGTGCAATACTCCGCTTCCAAGTGTACACCGATTTTATCAGCGCAGGCTTCAAGTTGCTCTGCCACTGCCTTGCACGGTCCAGCCTCTGTCAACCACTTATTAATAATATTGAAATACTCGCTTTCGGAAAAGGAGTCGACCATTTTAACTTTCGTAGAAACTACACGCATCAGTCGTTCCTCGCGTTCTCGTGATTAAGAATGGAGCGGAGCATTTCGTATGCGGCTAACCGTTTAGCTTCCTTTTTCGAGCTTGCTTCATCATAATAGCAATCTTCATATTCTTCAATACTACATTCGCAAGTCCATACGGGATTACCATCGTCATCGTGGTCTTCTTGGAACTCATAAATAGGAAAAGAGAAATACCCCTTTTGTGCAAGCTCCTGAAGCTGACTCACTGCCTTCTCGAGAGTGGGTTCATCAATTTCATCTTCCATCGTCCGAAGCAAACCTTGCTCGTCCAAGTAATCATACGCAAGCTCTGCCGCAGCCATTCTTGCCAGGCTCTTGGAATACCCAAAGCCAACAAACGGCGCACCATTATCTATGCGTAATTCACAAACGATATCCCCTTCGCCTTGCTCCATACGCCTTCTAGTTCCAACTTGTATAGAGCGCATATTGCAGTGATATTCATACCTTGAATTATAGAATTTATAAAACGGCAACTCTCCTACACGCTTCTGCTGCCACTGCTGAATAATGGAAACATAATCCTGGTCTGTGCCGAAGCCATTTTCCAAGTAACAATCAATGTGGAGCATCATTTCTACCGCATCTTGCATTGAATCCATATCCCAATCACTGTCAAGGGCAACTGCGCCGAGTATGGCTTCAAACAAGTCCTCTTTTACATGGGTTTCGTTTTGGACATTATTTTTTCTGTCCCCCTTGCCCATTATCAAATAATCTGTAAAACCCATCTCATCAATGCGTTCTGCCAACATCTTACTTTCCACAAGGTGCTTCTTGAACTCCGTGAGCTTCCCCTCATTGTGTTCACACTCGTACTCTTTGCCATCGTTGATTTCGCCGTAATACTCCGTCAAAACCTTAACGATTACCAAGTCGAGAACCTTATCGCCTATAAACTCCAACACTTCATTGTTTTCGCCATCGTGCGTTTCTTGCGTATAACTTTTCCGCGTAAACGCTTGCTGCAACAACAATCTGTTCTTGAACTCGTACCCGATTTGTGATTCAATTTCATCGTACTGTTCATCCTTCATAATAAAAATACCTCCTGTGTTTTTTCACAGAGGGCATAGAAAGAGCCTGACGAAATATAGACTACGCCCTTGTAGCCTCGCCAGGCATCCACTCGATAAATGGTGTTATATAAATCACTCGTCCTTGATTCCAGTCACTTGCATAACAGGTCACAAATCCAATATGCTTTACATCCAACTATTTATGTCGCAATGCCTTCTCTGTACTTTCATTATATCAAACTCGACATAATCCGTCAAGGGGTATGTGCCATATTTCTCAAAATGTAAAAAAGTAAACGTCAAAGGAGTCGGCATTTCTGTCGACCCCTTCTCCAACTTTATGTATGACATTAATAGTATTCGATGCTGCCCAAGAACTCCTTAACGTTTGGCATTTCTAAAACCTCAAAGATACTTTGCAATAATAAGTAATATACCCCACAGACTCCTTCGTTGCTCTCTTTCCGCAAATGATGCAAGTTCGCCGTGAAAGCTCAACGTACCTTTTCTGCCAAGCGTAATATGCATTAGAAACCGATTCTGGGCAACCATTGTCATACCACCGCAAGGTTCCATATTTTTCTTTTATTTGAGTGATGCGATACACATCCAACCCGCCGCCTTTTACAAGGATTTCTTTGAGTTCTCTACACATCTGCAATCCAAAGGCAATACACCAACCATCTGGCAAATCATCTAGCTCGGTGTATGAATAATCGTAATCATCCGGTACATTCCCCGTCCAACGATTCCGTGGCAATAGAAAAGGAAATTCCGCTATGAGAGCCTTATTCTCTTCAATTGCCTCCTTACCGCGCATCACTTCTTACCTCAAAAATATATTTCAAAACAGTGTCCATCGAAGGCTTGTACTCTCTCATTGCTGACACTGCTTCCTCCGCTGTACTATAACCCTGAACCAAAATAAAAGCCAGTGTTTTCAACTCTCTTTTATCACCGCCCAACCTAGCCACAATTTGATTATGGTTCGCATCGAATATCTGTACCCAGTCATCGGTTTCCACTTTTCGATACCTTATCAGCCAAACATCTGCCGATGCACATAGCAAGAACCTATCGTTATCACGGAGAATAATCTGCGTAAGCAAAGCCGAATGAAACTTCAAATCATAAGTCTCGCCATTTGAGTCTGTGTATTGCAGTTCAAACCCATCTAAATACCCAAAGGTCTCTTTAAGAAACTGAACTTCTCGAACCAACTCTTCATTCCGTAAAGAGAACGCATTTTTCTCGTATTGGTACTCATTTGGCAAATCCTCGATAAACTTCGTAAGGTTTTTTTCGCTGCCATACAGCGTTTCCGTGGTATCTGCATTCAGCTTCGTTTTAATGGTAATTGCGCCATATCTAGGGGGCAATCCATTATCGAATGGATTCTGCATCCACTCATCCAAATCAAAGCCCCATTTCTCCTCACAAAACTCGTCCCGATATGTTTCTCGAAGCCACGCCATCTTGTCTTTCATTTGGCATATTATGGGGGCAATGTCAAAATCCGAGTAAATCTGTGCGCCTTTTAGAATATCTAAAATTTCATTACCCCAAACCCAGGTATCATATTTATCATCGTCATCCAGTTCGCTCCCTACTTTGCTATACGAAATCATCAAGCGATCATCTTTTAAGAAATGATTTGTATGCATATTGGGAACGTATTTCAACGCCTTGATTCCCTTGGAAGAAAGATAACCGAACCGTTTATAATACCGCCCGTAAACAAACCACTCGGGCAGTTCGGAAGCATACAGCTTCGTTCTCCCATAGTTGGCGGCAAGCAGCGTTCCATCATTGCTTCCCACATACCGATAATTTCCATCGACACGTTTGAAATCATGTAAAAAATATAAATGACCTCTTACTCTCTTTTTCATTTTTCTACCCATCTCCGAATACATCCTCAAAAAACCGATTCCAGTCAAGTGCCGATAAATTATTGTATCGCGCTTCTGCTTCCTGTTCCGTTTTATAACTTGTATCTATTACACCTAGCAAGTTCTGTATCGTTTTTCCTTTAATTTTTAGAACGCCGGGGAAACCCCAAATCATATCCCCCAACGCAACCCACCTTTTATGCGGAATAAGCTCATCCTTATACCTCGGGTTCGTTGCCGTGACCCAATACACAATATAAAACTGCTTACCTAATTTGACGAGGGCAACTCTACCTACAGCCTTGCTTATACGACATTTATAATAAAAACCATACGAGTTTTCGTATGTATAGCTAATCCTCTCGAATTCGAGGGGTTTTTCCTTTATCAATTTAGTTGGACGAGCAAATCTGGTAACACACTGCCCCGCGTGATAGATGATTTTTCTCTCACCTGCAACAAAATGTTCAAAGGTGTTCCGCTCCTCTTCTAACTGTTCCTCGGCAGCATTATCAAGCACGGCTCGAAAATCATCCAACGTGCCAAAATATAACTTTGTAAATGAAGTACAGCTCGGGGCTGCGTAATCATCTAGCTCGAAGGCATAGAGTTGCTTTTTAGAGTCCATAATTATAATCCTTGCTAAATTATAGCATAATAAAAGTAGCGAAAATCGACACCAATGAAAATGTAATTGAAAATCGCCAAAATGTAAAAAAGTATGCCAAATCAACCGACAGTTTATGCCCTTGACCATCGGTGTATTGCTTTCAATATGTTGTTAGCCGTAGAATTATCGTGAGTTCTTGCGCTTGGAAAGGAAATGATACTCCCTCATCGCCCTCTTCACCGAACTCGCACATTCAATCATAACCCGACGTTCGTATGGAGAGCAGTCGTGAAATAAGGCATCATATTCCTTAATATCCACAACGAGGTAGTCGTTCAAACTCTCCGCCAAAAGCATATCCGTAGTTACCCCCAAGGCATTAGCAATAAGTATGAGCGTGTCAAGGCTCGGACTTTTAATCCCGCTCTCTATGTAACTGACATAAGTCGGAGTTTTGTCTATAATCTCCGACAACTTTGCTTGCGACAACCCCTTTTTCTTGCGAATTGTCTGAATTCTTTTACCCAAAAGAATATAATTGAGTGCCATTTTGAATTACCTCCAAAAATTTTGTTATCTCAATTATAGTCCGCAGTAGATATTATCGTCTATGGTAGATTTCAAATATCGCCTATAGATGATAAAATTGTAATGATAATATGCTCCATAGGCGAAGGAGGTGCTTGTAATGGATGAGATTATAGATTCAAACCAACTCAAAGAAATTGGGCAGCGCATTCGTTCTGCACGACTCGCCGCGGGACTCACACAATCGGATTTAGCCTTCTCCGCAGACATTCGAACTTCGCACATCAGTGATATTGAACTTGGCAAGAAGCAATTAAGCATCCTTACCTTTTGTAAAATTATAGAAGCACTTCGAGTTTCGGCGGACGAAATCCTCCGCCCCAACACTCCAGAGGTCAACCGTATTTATCAAAACGAATTCTCGCAGTTGCTTCAAGACTGCACCCCCACGGAAATTGAGTCGCTTCTCAAAATCGTAAAAGAGATAAAAACCTCTCTGCATAACAAAACTGATAATGACTAGGAAGGTTCGCTGTCCTAGTTTTTTTCTGGGTTCTATTTATTTTAACATCTGCGCGAATTTTCCCGTGAATACATTTGTCAAGTTTTCCCCGTCAAATTCCATCTCTTTTTTGACATTTGTATAATTCTTCATTGAGTGGACGTCTATTCCACTCTTTTTCTTTTTGAAAACTCAATCTTTTTTGCTTTTTATAAACTAGTGGTTTATGTACTTGACCGCTGGTTTATTCTTTTTTTCCGCGGGTGCTTTTATAATGGTCATAGTTTTAACTTAAGAGGTAACTATGGCAAACGAAATAAAAAGCACAACCCCTGACAAAACCGATAACCTTGATGCAACCGAGATTGAACTAGTCAATAAATTTAACGAAATAGCAAGAACCCCACAATTATTTTTTTCAGCAGATACCTCGTCCGAACGGGCAAAGAAAATCGCACAACACAAAGTGTGGTTGAGTAGCATCCGTCACGAGTTCCCTAGCCCCGCCACTCATTTTAAGGTCGGTGTTTATATTCGTTATTTCAACCAAACCAAGTACGATGATTACTTGGAAACCCATAAGGCTATGTTTATGGACGCCATCTCGCTCTGCCCCAACTGGGAGTTCGTTGGCTACTACATTGATGAAGGATCAACTGCACCCAATATGGAAACCGCTGCCGAATGGTCTCGGCTTCTCAACGATGCCACGGAAGGAAAGGTTGATTTAATCATCACCCAAAAAGTCTCCAATGTATCAAAGAAAATTCACGAAGTTACCCTTTGCGCAAGATTGCTTGCTGCAATGGAACACCCCGTTGGTATCTACTTCCTTTCCGAAGATATTTATACCTTGGCTTCGTATTATCAACACGATTTGAGAGATACATTCTTTTTACCCAATAACGACACGGAGGCGTTGCCCGAAGGAACAGATAAAAAAGGCTTACTGAAATGATAGATACCCAAAGAAAAGAAGAACGAGAACGGAAAAAAGATAAAACCCGTAAACGAATGCACGTCGAGATTGACCCCGAGAATTATGAGTACACCCCGGCGAAAAAAGCTATCGATTATTACGATAATAACACACCCCAGCGTGTAGGAATTTACGTCCGTGTTTCAACCGATGATGTCAGACAAACCACCTCTTTTGAATTGCAAAAACAATATTATGAGGAATTCGTCCAGAAGCATCCAAATTGGACGCTCATTAAAATATACCCCGATGAAGGTATAAGCGGTACTTCCCTCCGCCATCGTGATCAGTTCAATCAAATGATTTCAGACAGTCGAGCGGGAAAACTCGACCTTATAATCACAAAGAGCGTTTCCCGTTTTGCAAGAAATGTCGTTGACTGTATTGGATTGACCCGCGACCTTGCGGAGCTGAAACCACCTGTCGGCGTTTTCTTTGAGTCCGAAGCAATCTTCTCGCTCAATGATGATTCACAAATGGCATTGTCTTTCGTTGCTACTATGGCGGAAGAAGAATCGCATACCCGTAGCCGCAGTATGGAAACCTCTCTCCGTATGCGATTAGACCACGGTATTCCCCTCACGCCCAAATTGCTCGGTTATATGCACGATGAAGATGGCAACCTCATAATCAACCCCGAGGAAGCCCCCACAGTCAAGCTCGCTTTTTATATGTATCTTTACGGATATTCCACGCAGCAAATTGCGGACACTTTCAATGAGCTTCAGCGCAAATCATACCTTGGAAATGTCAAATGGACATCAAGCGGAATTGTGCAGATTTTAAGAAACGAACGGCACTGCGGTGATGTAATCACAAGAAAAACTTTCACACCAAACTACCGCGACCACAAGTCAGTGCGAAACCGCGGAGAACGTCCTCAAAGCACATACCGCAAGCATCACGAAGGAATTGTATCAAGAGATGATTTCATTGCTGTGCAACGGATGTTGGATAACGCCAAGTACCGCAATAAATCATTTCTGCCAGAACTGCGTGTCATTGAAAGCGGCATATTGAAAGGCTTTGTGGTAATCAATCCTAGATGGGCAGGGTTCAAAGAGCAAGATTATTATGAAGCAGCGCAAAGCGTGTACAAGCCTAGCAACGAACAGTCCGATACACTTGAACTTCCCCCGGCAGAAATACCTATCCCCATTGAAGCAGGAGACTTTGATTTGCGAGGCTTTGAAATAACCCGTTCAGAGTTCTTTGATAGCAACCAACGCCCCAGCATTACATTTGCGGAAAAGAAGATAAAATTCAGCACAGACTGCGTTCGCAAATTCGGTAACAACAACTATGTCGAACTTCTCATCAACCCTATTGAAAAGAAATTTGCCGTAAGAACCACAACCAAGGAAAATCGTCAAGCGGTTATCTGCTCACAGTTAGATGCAAGAAAATACCTACCAAAGACAATATCCGCTTCCGCTTTCAGCGATACCATCTTTTCAATTTTCGGTTGGAACCCCGAATGCAAATACCGCATCATCGGTTCACTTTACGAAGAAGGCAACCAAATCGCCTATATCTTCGACACCGACAATTCCGAGATTTTTTTTAAGTCTTATGTGTTAACAAGCCAGGAAGCAAACGAAGCTGGCGGTAAAACAGGTATCCAACCTTATACTCCTTCTGGGAAACGCATCCGTGCAATACCGCAAGAATGGACGAACTCGTTCGGTAAACCCTACTACCAACACGAACAGACTCTCGCTGCGTTAGCCGCACAAAGTGAAGCCGATTGGCAAATCCGAATGGAAGGACAGCTCGTTGAGACGGGCAGAAAAATAAATGTGACTGGCTTTGAAGATTTGAAGCAGTACATAAACCAAGAATTAAATGGCACACTGCCACAGGAGGTAAACCCTAATGAGTGATGATGTAACCAAGAAAGTCGAAATCGAATCCGTGCCTTATGACATGGGAAACAGCGCACCTACTTTGCGTGAGGACGATGAGCTTTTGGATATGGGTGAAGAGTTTAATTTTGACGATTTCCAAGTCGTGAGACGAGAATTCTTTGCACATCTCCACGAGCCTTCCGTGTCGTTTAACAACTGCAAGTTCTATGTCAATTCGGCTTGCCTTACAAGGTTTCCCGATTCGGGCTATGCGCAAGTGCTTGTTAATAGCTCCAAAAAAATACTTGCTCTCCGCCCTTGCAACGAAGGTTCTCGTGACTCTTTTATGTGGTGTACCGATGCCAGCAAAGGCAAGCGTAAACCCAAGCCTATAACCTGCAAGCTGTTCTTTGCAAAAATCGTTGAGCTTATGGGTTGGAATCCCGACTATCGTTACAAACTGCTCGGCAAGCTCATCCACGCTAATGGCGAGTACCTTATAGCATTTGACTTGACTTCCACGGAAGTTTATCAGAAGACTTTCCCCGAAGGCACAAAGCCGAAGGTGTCGAGAACGCCTGTGTTCCCTTCGGATTGGCAAGACCAGTTTGGCTTGCCGTTCAACGAGCATCGTCAGTCTATGCAAATCAATATCTTTGACGGTTACGCAATCTACGCCGTTAAGGAAGCAGAAAAAACCGATAACCCCCAAACCAGTAATACCGAGGAAACCCCCTCCCTCACTGTTGCAGTCAGCGAGGAATAACCCTTTTCAAAGGAGAATTAAATCATACGGAGGAGATATCAATGATTAAACCAACAACTCCCACAACAATATCCATAGACTTAAAAAAATACAGAATACGCATTCACAAATCGACAATTCACTTGCTGGGAGATCCCAAATACATCCAACTGCTCGTTAAACCCGCAAGCAGTCAAGTTGCAATTCGCGCCGTAGAAAAAGAAACCCGCGGAGACCAGAACTTCAAAGTCGATTCAAAGCGAATGAAATCGGATAATTCATACGAGCTATACAGCCAAACATTTATAACCAAGCTCTGCAGCATTGTTGAAGGGCTGGAACACAACTACACCTATCGCCTTACGGGTGAAATCATAGAATCACAGAAAGTGGCTTTATTTTCGCTGAAAACCATCAGTCGTGTCGAGCCTACGGAGACGGACGATGAACAGTAAGCCGATAATCTTAAAAATAGACAATAACTTCAAAACGCTCATACGTCCGTTACGCAAACAAGAGTATCGACAGCTTGAGTCTAACATTCTTCAAGATGGCTGCCGTGAAGCAATTATCACCTGGAACGGTATCATTATTGACGGACACAATCGTTATGAAATATGCCATAAGCATCAGATTCCCTTCGAAGTTCACGAGATGGACTTCGAGTCCCGTGAAGATGTTATTGCGTGGATATGCGCCAATCAGCTCGGCAGACGGAACATAAGCGAGGAAACCCGCCACTTCCTAATCGGTATGCAGTACGAAACCGAGAAGATGATTGCAGGTAGGAAAAAGCAAGAAGGTGAAAACCCGTTCAGTGGTCTACCTCTCGAAACAGACTATCATCCCTCCCGCCATGTAACCGCAGAGCGGATTGCAAAAGAAAACAATATTTCTTTCGGCTCGGTTCAAAAATATGCCATTTATGCTCGTGCTATTTCCGAAATACAGCGTAAATGTCCCGACTTGGTGCCATTAATTTTATCTGGTAACTGCAGAGTTTCACATAACTACATTGTGGATATTTCCAGGCTTTCCCCAGAAGAACTTCAAGAGTTGGCGAAACGTTTAGAAAAGGAAAACAAACCCTACCTTCGGTTCAGCAACACACGAGCAATAATACAAGAAAATATTGAGAAAGCACTCAACGCTCCCGTCCAACCCTCTCAACCTTCCGTTAAGGATATGCCGACATTTGACCCTGATGCTTCCGTTACTGAACTCACACTTACAATCCCCTCTTGGCTCGGTTCTATGAAACGCACAAACGAGCATACGGATTTCAATATCGTGTCCAATACCGCAAAAGCCAAATTAACTACGCTCTTACAGGAGTTCGAAAAAACTCTCGTAGATATGATTTCAAAAATGGAGAAACCTACCGATGAATGAATTTAGCTATTTCGTTCCCAATGTGCATTTTGAGCAAATACCAATCAAGAACCTTGTATCCAACCAGGAATACCAACGCAATCTCTCCCGCGCTCATATCAATCGTGCTGCGGCACATTTCGATTTATACCAAATCAACCCCGTTAAAGTAAGTCGGCGTGATGGCATCAATTATGTATTCAATGGACAGCATACCATAGAAATAGTTGCACTCGTCTCCGGCTCTCGTGATACACCCGTTTGGTGTATGATTTACGATGACCTTTGCTACGAACATGAAGCGGACATCTTTGCCAACCAAATGAAATATGTCAAAGCTCTCTCCGCATACGAAATTTTTATGGCAAACATCGAAGCGGGCAACGATGACCAGCTTATGATTCGAGACTTGGTCGAGTCATATAACTTAAAGGTCAGTGCCGCCAAAGCACCTGGTAATATCTGCGCCATATCCGCTCTTGAGATGATATTCACTCGCTATGGTTACCACTGCCTTAACCGCGTCCTTCGTTTAATCATTGGAGCCTGGGAAGGCGATGAAAACTCATTCAGCGCAAACATAATGAAGGCGGTTGCTAAATTGGTCATTGTTTATGGCGATATGCTCGATGATGAGATGTTTAAGGAAAAGCTCGGTGCAATATCCATCAAGTCTCTTTCTCGAACCGCCAAGGAAATACGCTCTGGTTCGCTCGGCTATGCTGAAGCAATGGTAATTGAATACAACGGAAAAAAGAAAACATCGGCGGGTAGGCTTCCTATCAGTATGCTCTATGCCAAAAGTCTCGCCTCTATCGATGCGGTTATTGAAAATGAAACGCCCTACGAAGTCAACGATGACACCGTGGAGAAAGCACGAACCGATGAAACCGATGCTGATGACGATACCGAAGTCAACGATGATGAAGAATAAATGCGCTAAAATTTTATGCGCATTTACAACTCAACCATAACAGAGAAAAGTCCGCTGTCTCCGCTTGGAAGCATAGTGGACTCTGTTTTTAGTTTTTATAAATTACCCTATTTCTTTCCCCAGACCTTCTCATAAACCACTTCGTCTATCTCATCCTCCTTGTTGTGATAGTAATAAGTTTTGACCTTGGCAACTTGCCCGTTTGTCAATAAAAACTCAAAGTTCTCTCTGCCATAAATTGTTATCTTCTTGACAACTGCCTTGAAGATTTCAGGATCGAACTCCGTCAACTCGGTTGGTCGCATAATAACCTTGTTATATCTTCGTAGGTCGTTTTCGGCTTCGATATTCATAGCATTTGTACGCAGCAGTTCCTTTCGCCTATCTTCCGCTCTGACGATTTGATTCAACAGTCGGTTATACTCGCCCTCCACAGGCCCCTCCAACAGCCCCTTGGCTTGAAGTTGAAGGTATGTGCGTTCCTGTGCAAGAAGCCTATCCAACTCGGCGTTAAACGCCACCAGTTCGCCCGACAAAGGCATCTCTACCAACCGCCGTTTTGTCCCTCGTAAGTCATTGAAAATCCTTATAAAAATGTTCTGCAATGTCTGCAACCGAACGCTAGGACTTTCACATTTTCGGAAACGCTCTTCATCGTGTCCACCGCAGACAAATCGATATTGCTGTCCATTTGTGAAACGCCTTGTGTAAGCGTGTCCGCACTTACCACACCGAATTGGAACTCCTTCAAGTGGGTTGTCCCCTTTCGGCTGAAAGACATCTACTTTCGTTTGCTTTTGCCTTACTTCATTTGCTCTTTCCCAAAGCTCCCTACTCACAATAGGCTCATGGTGGTTTTCAACATAGTATTGAGTTATCTGCCCCGTATTCTTTACCGCTCGACCATTCAGCAAGACTCGCTTTTCCATCAAGCAGTCCCCTTTATACTTCTCATTCTTGATATAGTAAAGTATCGTTGAAGGCTTGAATGTTTTCCCCGTTGAGGTTCGTATGCCTTCTCGGTTCAGCTTTTGGCAAATAAGCGTGGAATGTCCCGTATCCGCATACTCTTCAAATATTCGTTTAATAATAGGCGCTTGAACTGGGTCGGGTACAAGTTCACCATACTCTAACTTATAGCCGTAGGGTGTGTTAGGGTTTAGTATCATCATCCCCTTTTCATACCTACGCTGAAACCCCCATCGTACCGATTCGGAAACATCCTCCGCTTCTTCCTGTGCCACGTGTGCCATTGTTACGAGTATGATATTATTCCTATCCTTAAGGGTATCAATGTTTTCTTGCTCGAAATAAACGGATACTTTTAGTTCTGTCAGCCGAGCGATGGCTCTCACGATGTCAAGCGTGTTCCTTCCAAATCGTTTGATTGACTTGCAGAGTATTCGATCTACAAGTCCCAGTTCACAATCGGTCAGCATTTGCAAGAAAGCCTCACGCCGATTCAAGTACCTACCGCTTATTCCGTTATCGACGTATATTCCGCAGTTAACCATATGCGGAGTCGTATCCATTACCTCGTTGAAGTGCCGAATTTGCGATTCCAGACTGACCGTTTGGTCTTCTGTACTAACTCTAACATACGCTGCCGTTCGATATCGTTGTTCGCTCATTTCTACCTCCTATTTTTGGTATGACACACATTACCAAAATCACGCCATATAGTCCAGCGAATTGCCCCAAACAAGCGAAAAGAGCAGACAGCATTTTGCCATCTGCCCTTCGCTATCAAACGCCTCATTCGATTGAATCGGTTATTGTGATGCCGCAACCGAAATCATAGGTTAATTCCTTTCCGTCAACTGTAACTCGGTTTACAATTTTGCGGAACATATCCCCATCAAACTCCGTCAGTTTTCCTTTCTCTGCAACCATATCCCATAACGCCTGGAATCGGTCATTCGTATGTTCAAGGTCAACTACTTGCAGCGAACGCTTTTTCTGCTCTTGCTTTAGTGCTTCTATTTCGGTGATGAGCTGTTCTCTTTCACGCTCCCCGCCAATAAGGTCTTCGGCTGTTTGAGCAGTTTTAACCGCCTTGACAAGCTGTCTTTCCTTGGAAGCTATCTTCTTTGCAAGTTCATCGTTCGCTTGGTCAGCAAGCCGTTCGGTCAGCGTTTCTTGAATGCTCTCGGTTATTTTCTTGACCATTCCTTCCTTATCTTCGATGAGCATATTGACCACTCGAACGAAGGAATCGTACAGCTCCGATTCTTTGACCGCTAACTGTGTGCATACCGAGTTCCCATTCAGTTTGTGGTTTGAGCAAGTCCAAGTTTTTATATACTTATCACCGCATTGATACCCGTGCCTACGGAAAATGCAACCGCATTGATAGCAGTACACCTTGCTCGATAAAGGATACTTTGAAGAATAACCGCCCCTACCCGATTTAGTGCAAGACCGTAAGCTACGGCGGTATTCCATTTCACGCTTTACCCTTTCGAACATCTCATCGCTGATTATTGGCTCGTGGTCATCTTCGACATAGTATTGCTGCGAGTCGGCAGATGCTGCCCGCTTCTTTTGAACCCAAGGTCTTACGATTGTTTTCTGCAGGAGGGCATCGCCTATGTACTTTTCATTCTGCAACATCCCTTCTATAGTGCTTTCGTCCCATCTATCCAATCCAGAAGGAGACTTGATGTTCCGCCGCTTCAATTCCTCACTTATCAGTCTGAAACTCAACCCCGAGAGGTATAGCTCGAATATGAGTCGTACCACTTCCGCTTGCTCTTTGTTGATAACATACTCGTGGTTGAGGACATCATATCCATAGGTCTTTGCTTTTCTTACAAACCCTTGCTCGTTTCTGCGTTGGATACCCCAATTCACGCTATCGCTCAAGCTGTCTGATTCTTCCTGGGCGATTGATGCGTACATTGTCAGCATAAAGTTGGTTCGCTTATCATCTTGCAGACTGTTGAGCTTTTCCTTTTCAAACACCACGGGGATACGTTTCTCTCGCAACTGCTCTATGATGGTCAAACTGTCCAGCACATTTCGAGCGAAACGGCTGACCGACTTGACGAGTATCATATCTATCTTTCCGTCCAGCGCATCTTTTATCATCTCACGAAACTTCGCCCTCTTTTTCATACTTCGTCCCGAGATGCCTTCATCAGCATAAACGCCAACCATCTCCCAGTTGGGGTTGCTTAAAATGAGCCTTGTGTAATACTCCATTTGGGACTTGAAACTCGTCTGTTGTTCTTCTCTGCCCGTGGATACCCTGGCATAGGCTGCAACTTTCTTTTTTTGCATTATTATGGGCGAATCATCATCCACAAACAATCGTCTTGAGTTTGTTGCAGGGATTACCCTTATTTTTCTTTCATCTTTCATCAGCACACCTCCGTAACTGCTTTTATGTCAATAGATTGTATTTCATCTTCGCTTGTTGCCCAGTAGATGATACTCACATATGCTACCTCGCCCGAAGCCAGGTGGAATGCAAGGTGTTCTCTGTCCACTACAACGATTCGGCGTACTATCTGCTCGAACACTTTTTCATCGAACTCGGTCAGTTTGCCAGTCCGCATTACCGCAGAATTGTAAACCTTCAAATCGTTTTGAGCCTTCACGTTTTGTCCGTTGGTCTCCAACATAGCCTTCTTCTGTTCTTCTGCCTTGACGATGCGGTTGAGCAGTTTTCTGTACTCTTCCTCAATCTCACCGTGAAGCAATCCCCTAGCTTGGAGCTGAAGGTATGTCTTTTCTTGGTTGAGCATTCGTGTAATCTCGTTATCGAGTTCTCGAACCTCATCTGTTACTTGCATCTCCATCAAGGTCTTTCGCTTGCCTTCTATCATATTAAAGATTGCAACGAACACCCGCTCGAGTGTTTCCAACTTGACACTCTCGCTTCTGCAAGCATTCATTCCTCGGCTGCTTTTAAGGTAGCAACCATACCTTGTTTTCTTATCAGACCGCTTTATTCGTTGAAAGTTATGTCCGCACTTTCCGCACACGATTTTTCCCTTAAACGGGTCGAACTCTCTGTTCTCGGCTCGAACATACTCCGATGTCTTATGCCTTTCTATCATCCGTTGGCAAGTATCCCATAGCTCTCGGCTAACAATCGGTTCGTGGTCGTTCTCGACATAGTATTGTTGAGCTTCGCCCATATTCTTTATTTTCTTGCCATCAGCCACCACATACTTTTGGAGCATCGCATCTCCCTTGTACTTTTCATTTTTGATTATATAAAGGATTGTGCTTGCCAAGAACTGCCGTCCGTGCGCTGTGGTATATCCATCCTTATTTAATCGTCTCGCTATCTCCGCCGTGCCGATTCCCTTTGCGTAACTCTCATAAATGCGCTTGACGATTTTCGCTTCATCTGGCACGACAACTAATTGCCCATCTTCGTTGAACTTGTACCCGAGAGGTGTATTGGGGTTGACTATCAACTGCCCTTGCTCGAACCGCTTCTTGAAAGTCCATTTGATTGCTTCGGATTTTTCCTCATATTCCTCTTGCGCTATCTGCGCCATGGTAACAAGCAGAATATTGTTGCGGTCATTGATGGTATGCAAATTCTCTTGTTCGAAATACACTGGGATGTTCAGCTCTGTCAGCCTTGTAACCGCCCTTATTGTATCCAAAGTGCATCGTCCAAACCTCTTTATCGATTTGCATAAAATGAAATCAATCTTATGCAACTCCGCATCTTGCATCATCCGCTTGAAGTCCTTTCTTGCCCCAATGAATCGTCCGCTTATTCCGTTGTCGATGTAGCAACCGCAGTTTACCATTAGCGGGTCTGCATCCATCACTTCATTAAAGTATCGAACTTGCGATTCCAGGGATACTTCTTGCCCATAGTTTTTGCTGACTCGGCAATAAGCAACCGTTCGTTTTTTTGATTCGTCCATTGGCATATATCCTCCTTTTTTAGTATGACACACATTACCATAGAACCAAAACTATATCCAGCGATGTGGCCCCAATATTTAGACTTTTTACGGATTAACCGAGAGATTTCTGCGTGTCCTTAAAGAGTAAAAAAGAGATGTGCGGAAATTACTCCGCACACCCACTTTCTATCTCGTATTTCTTTTTTAATTTTGCTTCAATCGAGTCAAATTCCTCGGTGGTAATTATCCCCTTTCTCATAAGATTAAGGACGATTCCCACCGCACAATTGAACTCGATTGTTTTGACTGCTACCTGTTCACTGTCCATAAACGTCCTCCTTCCAACCTTTCAGTGCGTTGTTTTATCGCTTATTTGCTTCCATCTGAAAGCGGTATTCTTGGGCAGTAAACCACGCTCCTCCATCGAGAAGCGATTGTCGAAATCGTGAAGGGTATGCCCATCCCCCTTAAACGATACGGGACTATCCGTGTCCCACTTTAAAAGTAATGCCCAATACTCTGGGTAGTTTTTCCTCAACAACCGAAGTTGCTCGATTGATTGATTATGGCAGAACCAACATCCGCCCCTGGCAGCACTCGTATAGATGGGACTCAATAAGTCATTCTCTTCGCACCAGGTTCTGCACATCGCTTCTGTCCAGCCATACTCAACGAGCGGACTGCGCTTCGTTTCCGATAAATTATGATATCTGCGCGGTTCGTCTGCCGCAATGCCGATATAGGTAACCGCATCCTTTTGAACCCTTTCCAGAACTCCAACTTTCAACCTTGAATTGCACCAGTTGCCTTTCTGTAAAGGAAACCCGTATATCTTCCCACGATTACGGCTTCTCTTGCCGTTGCACACATAATAAAAATAATCTTCATAGCTATGCGGTGCGCTTATGTGTTCAACTGATATGCCGTACTTGTCAAGGATTATGGCATCCGCCTTTTTCTTGAATTCCATCATCGGCGGAAGGTCTGCCGGGATGTCTTTGGTTGCCATAATCTCGACGTGTACGATTCTGTCAAGCGGTAGGCTATTGCGGTGAATAACTTCAAGCATTGCCAAGCTGTCTTTGCCGTAGCTTATGCTTGCTATGTATTCCATACTCGCTCTCCGTCCACTTACTGATTTTTCAAAAGGTTGATGGTGCTTTCGATTTGGTTCGTCAGCCACCCATCAAGGTTGCCGTAGGTCGAGGAGATGTATTCTTTAACATCATCCCCGAGTTGTGAAAGTGCTATATCCTTCGCCTTTGACAGAGCCGTTTTCTGCGCTTCAGCATTGAAAGAGCCGCTTGCTTTCAAGCTCTCCACATACGTTTGAAATACGCTTCTAACTGCATTAAGTACGATAGTCGTTGCCGTAGTCAGCAAGGCTGCTGCCTTTTCATTCTTGACCTTTGTGCCGATGTACTGTATGAGCTTCGTTCCTGCCCAAGTAATAAGCGGTAGCAACACTGTGGTCACTACCGCCGAAATCACGTTTATTAAGATGTCGTTCATTTTGTACCTCCTAGTTGTCCGAAATCTGCTCGATTAAAAATTCATCAAGCTCTTTGTTTACCGAAGTGTAATCAGCGAGAGCGTGTTTGAGTTCGCCGTTCGTCTTCCCATCACGGATTGCGATGGCGTTGGCTTCCGTAAGCTCTCCTATCGCCTTGATACTTTTTAAGATGAGAATGTTCTCCTGCCTGTGCGCTTCGTTCCGCTTGTTTTCTTTATCCTCGTGGCGTTTTATGTACCTTTGCACCAAGAACACCACTACGCCGCTTATAACGCTTGCACATACGCTTATAACGATTGATACAACCATAATCAGTCCTCCTCAAATTCTATGATTTCCGAAAGCAACAGCATATCGGTTGCCGTAGGAAAATCCGCCGCCGTTCTGAAATCGCTTTCACGGATAGTTACGACAGGAATTTCGTCCACTTCCGTTTCGTTTAGCTTGGCAATCTCCGCATCGAAGGCGGCTTTTGATTTTGCGTCCTTGAGCTTTAATCTCCCGCCATCTACGAACACAAGCTGTCCGTTCTCGGTTTTTTCGGCATAAGCGTCAACCGCTTTCTGCTCCTGGGTGGAATAGAACTCATATTCCTCGTCCACCCGTTTTTTCAGTTTGACAAGCTCACGCAGTATTTTGTAACTGGTGAAGTGCGTGTCCGTGAGTTTCGCAAGAGCATCTCGCGCTTGCATTACGTTGATAAGTTTCATTTTTTTATCCTCCATTTTAATTAAGCCAGATTGGTGTATTCGGCACGACTTTGGTTTCAGTAACATTGAGCCAGGCTTCGTACCATTCGTCCAGCTCTGCCTTTTGCGCTTCAGTCAAGCGGTCATACCACAATGCGCCACGGTTGATAACCGAGAAGCACTCATCTTCTCGCCTATGCCGTAGCGCATTCAGTTCCGACCTTGCTTTGAATTCGTCTGCTTTTGCTTTGTACTCATCGGTCTTGGTGTAGTCCACAAAGAACAATGCCCCGTTATATCCGTTGACAATTTGATACTTTGTGCTTTCCATCGACTTGCACTTGTCGTTAAACTTCTCGAAACCATCCTCGATGATTTCTTGGTTCTCGTTTTGTAAATAGTAAATTTTCATAATTAACTCCCGTAAATAAGGCAGAAAAACCCATTAGATAGTGTGCTGGTGTCGCAGATGACATAAACCGTTGTTCCTGAAATATATACACCATAACGAGACACTCCATTTATGAGATTTTTGTCACCGCTCAAACTACCACTCGAGCCAGGCGTACTTTTCTCTCGCGGAATAACTATTGCACCCGAGACGCTCGTCAAACCATGAGTTGAACTTGTTATCGAAACACGAGAGTCATTAGCAACACTACTGTAATAAGTCCAGAAGTAGAACTTATGCCCAACAAGGTCATAGGTTTTTCCATTGTAAGCATTTCTTAAGCGCCATGTCCCTCCATAGTAACTGTCATACACAAGCTCGGCAAGCGTGTGGCTGGCAAAGCGCAAATATGCGCCCCACTCATACTGCGCTGCATACGGAGATTTCATATAGCTTCGGCTGATGCCCAAGATGAACGGAGCTACACTTCCTACCGTTGAGCCTTGGTCTACATAATACGACTGAATGGAATATGTCGTTATGCAGCCTTCTGCTATCGTAGTATTGCCGTTACTTGAATAACTCGTCCTCTTTTGATAGCTCGGTTGGATTTTTATTCCGCAATAAACGCTCGAAGTGTAAGATGAGATGGTTATTGCGCTATGCGATAAAGACCATCCTCTTGAACCAAGCGATTCCTGATACCTACTGTAGCAGTTGTTCGCACCAAGGTATGTTGTATAGTTCCCGCTCGTAATTTGGATTGATGAACCACCGCTTGCGTTGGTAAGACTGCTTGAGTTAATCGTGAACCCACCTATCGTTCCGCTCGTAGCAGTTATCGTTCCCGAAATCTCTGCGTTCGTTGCATAGAGTTTGCCCGCCGCAGTTACATAGAAAGTTCCTGCACCCAAGCCAATACCATCCGTGCCAAGATAGACTCCTGTATTTGCATCGCTGTATGTTGTTTTGGTTTTGTAGATTTTATTGGTCGAAATAGTGAATCCACCTATCGTACCACTCGGCGCAGACAGCTTTCCGCTGAAAACCGCCGTTGATGCTTTATCGATTCGCAGCCCCGGCAGATTTATGTAGTAATTGCTGTCGTTATAGTTGGCGGAAATATAGTAGCTACTGTTGCCACCAAAATACAGATATCCGTCAATCGTGAGGTTTCCTATCGAACCGCTTGTAGCATCTATCGCACCCACCACCGACAGACCAGAGCTTGTTATCGACATCACAGTGCTTGCGTTCGAATACACATAAAAGCCTGTTGACTTCAACACCCAACCGAAAGACGAGGAACTGCTCCCGTAGGTTTCATCAACCTTCTTCGCCACTTCCGCCGAAATCTGCGTAGTCGTTTGCTTTAGCGTTGAAAGTTCCGATGTTACAGACACGAGCTTTCCCTCAGCAGTAGTAACTCTTGTCGTAACCGCCGAAACACTGCTCGTCAGTCCATCAACGTTACTCTCGAGCGTTGCTTGCTTCGTTGTTAGCGTTTTAACGCTAGCCGTAAGATTACCCACGTTGCCAGCTAAAACGCCTACATCCGATGCCAAACCATCCACTGCAGTCTGCGCATTATCTGCCGTGGTTTGAGCTTTATCGGCAGAGGTTTGAGCTTGATTTGCGGAGGTCTGTGCTTTGTTAGCAGAAGTTTGAGCTTGGTTTGCAGTAGATTGCGCTTGATTCGCTGCCGTTTCTACCTTTTCCACTGTTTCGGTTGTGGCGTAGGCTTTCAACACCACTTCGCCAGTATCCAAGTTCCAGAACGATGAATTATCTACAGATGATATCGTCCCAGCCTTGATAATGTTCGCAACCAAAGTCCCCGAGGAAATAAAGTCCGCTACTATCCTCCCGTCTGCCGTGATAGCAGTTTCGTAGGGGCCATTGTAACCCTTGCTTGAAAAGCCGAGTCCGTTGACGTTCCAACGCCAAACATTCACCGCATCCTCTATCTTCGGTGCATCCAAGATAAGCAATTCATAAGGCTGCCCCGTTTCAGTGTACGTATGCAAAACTACATATCCGCCCGTCTGTCCTGTCAAAAGGTCAGTTGCTTTGCGGATAGCAGAATTAATCAGCATCGGCACTCTGTTAGCAGAAGCGTTTGCTTTGTCAATGACTTTTTCAAGTTCCTCGGTACTCTGCTTTATCGTGTTCATAAGGTTTGCCTTTGCCGAACCCAACGAAACAGAAGTGTACTTCTCCGCTAACGTGTTATATACTGTTTTGATGACCTTTGCTTTAGCGGTAACGCCCAATACCGAGTGCTTAATGGTTACAGTGTCGCATAGCGATAGCCGTTCCATAACCGCAGCATACTCGGGCTGTTGCCACAAAGGTTCAAATGAAATTGTTATGTTTGGAACGGGTGCATCGAGCGAATGGCTTTCAATGTACGAAAGCGTTTTATTTCGAAGCATCTCTTCCGTGATTAAAGTCCCATCTTCGAACGAGTCCGTCAAATCAAGGATTAAAGTTTTCTTGTGTAGTAGCTGACTGTTCTCAATGGGGACAGTTGTCTCGGGAAGCGTTATCAGCGTTTCCTCATCTTCTTCGTTTTTCATAAAAGCGAACGGCAGCACTTCGGTATAAACCTCACTGTCCTCGCTCTCATGGCTAAACTTCGTCAGGTTCTTACCGTACTCGATAACGACATCGGTGTGTTCCCCGCGACCTTGATGATGCTTGATTTCAAAGTTGTCCCACTCGTATTCCCCGCCCCACAACGAAAGCACTGAACCTTCTTCGCCACCCAAACAAGCTCTTATGCTCTTGGGTTTCTTAACGGAAAAGTCCTTTGCTGCAGAATAGTCAGTTTGGAATGTAAAGTTGTGTGGTGTTGTTGCATTAGCGAGGACATATTCCATCGCCATTTGCGGTGTGATCGCTTTCCGCTCAAATGGCATAATTCCCACACCCGAAAGGTCGTAGGAAATATGCTGTGCGTACACAGTTATCGTTCCGTTTATCGGGAGCGATATTTTATAGATACGAAACGCCTGTGCCGCCTTGGTATCGTTCGGCTTCGCTTTGATTATCCTGTCTTTGCGTATTTCGTTGTACAGCCGACCACTTGACGGATATTGCAGTTTGCACTCGAATGTACCATTGCGTTCTTCCGTAACCTCACAAGTGAGCGTTTCCGTCAATGCCCCAATTCCAAACGTGCTGAAATCGGTGACATCTGCTTTAAATAAAATCGGTATCATAAGCACACCCACCTTGGTATGATTTCAATACTCGTTATTGCACCTTCAAACGCTATCGTATTTCTGCCGGGGTAAAGGATAGGAAACCCTTCTCCGCTTACAGTGTCATTCTTCGTTTGCGTATCGTGATAGAAATTCATCTGCTCACTGTCAGCTTCCGTAAAACCATTGAGCGTTTTGAAAGTCCATATTTTATTCGAGGTATCCGACTGAATGATAAGTGTTCCTTCGCCCCTTCCATTTACCTTTATGTACGGCTTTGCATTGAATGGATACGGGTTGATAAGCGTGAGAGTTTCTGTACTTTCTATCTTGCGTTGCCCTTCGTTCGAATACCTAAACGGATAACAGGAAAAGTAAATCGTGAAAGTTCCTATTCTTCTACACTGCTCGGCAATATCCAGTTTGTTGCTGATTACTGCCTTGCGGAAAAAGAGCTTGTCGTAGCTATCCGTTAAAACATGGTATCTGTCAGGTTCGGTATAGAGCCACGCCTTTATAGCAGTCAATTTTTCGCCAAGCGCGTCAATACTCTTTGCCGGCACAAAGCAAGTGTAAGATACAGTTGCGTTCGAAAACCGTCCGCTCGGCACTAGCAGTTCTCCATCCCTACCAGGTATGGAAACACTGCTGATGTCGTACTTCGGCGCTGAATATATGCTCTTGGACTGTATGCGGATGCCCATATCCGCTGACGATATTCCGTTGTAAGTGAATTGAATCATTATGCGAATACTGCTCCTTTTCTTTTCATAAAATTGCCCGCCGTTTCCATTATTTCGTTAGTTAGGTCGGCTATATCCTCGCTCGAATAGTTATTGAATTGGTCGATGTAGAGTTGAATGGTTATTCCGCTGTTCCCTGCAATCGCACCGCTTTGCACCCCGCTTGTTACGCTTGAAACATTGAAGTCCGTAGGAACTCCTGACATATACGCATTTAGGTCATTGAACACCGAATTCAAATCTTCGGTCATCGCATTTGCGCTGTCGATTACATCCCCGGCGGTCTCGTCAATTCCAACCGCAAGTCCCTCCATAAGCATATCGCCTATGAACGCCATCTTTTTAGAAGGCGAGTGAATTCCGAAGAAGTTCTTGATTCCATTCCACAGGTTTTTCGCCCAACCGCTGACCTTATCCCAAATCCATCCCGCAAGGCTCTGAATTCCTTCCCATAATCCACGCACAAGGTTTGCACCGATTTCTACGAATGAACTGATGCCTTGCGCAAATCCGTTGACGAGAGCTTTGATGATTTGAGGAACTGCCTTCACAAGCTCCACGATTATTTGAGGAAGATTGGCAATCAGCGACAAGAACAGTTGAATGCCCGCCTGGATAAGTTGCGGAATCGAGCCGAGGATGGCTTCGATAATTCCGTTTATAATTTGCGGAATTGCTTCTACTATCGCCGTTATTATTTCGGGCAAAGCCGCCACAAGCGAAATTAAAAGCTGAATACCCGCTTGTATAATCAAAGGAATTGCACCGATAACCGCATCGATTATCCCCGATATAATCTGGGGTATAGCACCCACAATTGCAAGGATGATGTCTGGCAACGCTCCTATGAGCGCAGTCAGCAGTTGTATCCCCGCATCAATAATGAGCGGTATTGCGGTCAGCACGGCTTCGATTATCCCCGAAATAATCTCGGGAATTACCGCAACAATGGCTTCTATGATTTCAGGCAGTGCCGCCACGAGCGAAGTCAAAAGCTGTATGCCCGCATCAATTATCTCCGGGATTGCCCCAAGAATAAAATTGACTATTGCTAGAATAATTTCGGGCAGTGCTTTGATGATTATAGGGATTGCATCAAGAATCCCTTGTGCCACCCCTTTGATAAGCTGAAGCACCGCCTTTAAAATCGTAGGCAGATTGTTGATGAGCGTCTTGGCAACTTGCATTATCACTTGCACAACGGCTGGTATCAGCTTCGGCATTGCCTTTGCAAGACCCTCGACAAGCGTTTCTATAACTTTCAGCGCCGCATCGATAAACAGCGGAAGTTGGTCGATTATTCCGTCCACCAACGCAAGAACCAACTGCAACGCCCCGTCCGCAATCTGCGGTAAGGCGGAAATCAGTCCGTTGAGAATGGTAAAGATTATCTGCGAAACTGCGCTCATTATCATCGGCAAATTATCAACGATAGCCTTGCCAAATGAGCCAACAACGGACACTATCAAGTCCAAAATCTGCGGAACATACTGCATCACAGTGTTCAGTGCTTTCGGTAAAATATCACTTATGACATCAGCCATTTTACTGATGTCCCCACCACATTCATTTATCCCTTTCGCAAAGTCCCCTAGAAGGTCAACCCCTGCGCCAGAGAGCTGTGTTAATATGGGAAGCAATACTGTACCGAGAGCGTTCTTCGCTGCTGTTGCGCCCGTGGTTAGTTTTTGAAGTTGGTCATCGTATGCGCCATAAGCCGAAAGCGTATCGTCCGAAAGGACATAACCCGCCTTTCGGGCTTCTTCGCCAAGCTCTGCCATTTTACCCGCACCCGCCGTTATTAACGGATTGAGTTCCTGTGCCGACTTGCCGAGTATCTGCATTGCAATAGCATCGCGCTCGGTTTCGTTTTCTATCTTGCCCAGTGCTTCGATTACTTCCCAATAAACGGTATCGCTATCTCGAAGATTACCTTCCGCATCCAATGCCGAAACTCCCAGTTTCTCGTAGGCTTCAACAGAGAGCTTCGTTCCATCCTGTACGGCTTTCATGCTCTTTATCTGCTTCGCCATTGACTTGGTCAGCGTTTCGGTTGAGACATCGATAAGCTCCGCCGCATACATATACTCTTGCAATTTATCCGTAGCAATGCCTGTTACAGTTGATTCGGTAAGTACAGTATCAGCATAGGCAGCACCTTCCCTTGTCATATCGACCAGTGCTTTGCCCGCCGCTATTGCGGCAGCGGAAACGGCAGCAAAGGCGGCTGTAATTGCACCAGCCACACCTTTACATACGCTGCCGAGAGCTTCCATCTTGGGCGAAGATTCGTCCGCTTGATTACCAGCGTCCTCAATTTCATCGCCCATTTTATCAGCAGATTTTTTCGCATCGTCCATTCCCGAACTTGTGTTATCAAGAGCCGACTTGTTTTGCTTCAGCTCTTTTTCCATTCCGTTCAGTTCTGCTTGCGCATTATTAAGTTGTACTTGCCAAGCCTGGGTTCGCTTGTCCGTTTCGCCAAATGACGATGCAGCATTTTGGAGTGCCGAACGCAAAACTTCAATCTTCTGCTTCTGGGCTTCGATTGACTTTTCCAGCACTTCGTTCCGTGCCGTTAGCGCCTGGGCGGATTGGTCGTTCTTGTCGAACTGACTATCCACTAGCTTCATTTCCGAACCTAGCACCTTGAAGGCTTGGTTTATCTCGGAAAGTTGAGACTTGAACTCTTTCTCGCCTTCAAGCCCTATCTTTAAGCCGAAATTCTCCAATGCCATTTTGCGTTCACCTCCTTTTTAGATTCCATCGGGTATGATGTCATCTATGAACACCTCTACCTTCGGTTTTGAAATTCCGTAGTATTGCTTGTGGCATTCCCATAAATCCAATAGTAAGCCGAAAGGCATCAGCCAAACTTCGTCTTGCGTTAGGTGTAAATGCGCCAAGCCATAATAAAGTAGACGAGTAAACAACTCAACGTCATTTACCCGTCCACCCCGTTTTTTGATTCTTCGCTCTCCACGTTACGTCTTGTACCTTTGAAAAGACACTGCGTTATCGCATCCTTGAAAGTTGCAAGGTCGGTGGGAGTCGTTAACAACTCCACTTCTTCCTCGGTAAGAAGCTGTTTTTCGTTGCCCTTGTTGCGAAGATTGAAAATAAGAATCGCTTGATTCGCAAGGGTTACGATAAGCCACACGACTTCGTCAAGTGCTTGTTCAAAGTTCTCACTCTTCATCAGCTTCTCGCCCAGGTTTTCCAAACCGCCGTAACGACCAGCGATTGCCTTTGTTGCCTTTGTCGTAAGGATGAGTTCATAATCCTTGCCGCCGATATTAATGCTTACAGCTCTCTCGTCCATCAGTTGCCTCCTCCGCCACTATGACTGCGTGTGGTTGTAGTAGATGTATTGCCTGTCTCTTCTTCATCGTTTCTTTCCGCTTCGGGTAATCCGCCGAGACCCAAAGGAACATCCGTATCATCTCCCTCTTCCGTTACCCGTCCAGGCTCATCGATAAAACTGCCGCTCCCCGAGTTATCTGTTTCCGTTGTAGGTGTCGTACCGCCATTGGTATCCGTTTTATTTGCTGAATTTGCGGCTACTCCGCCGCTTGCTTCGCTGCCTGTCGTGGATGTTCCATAACTCGGTTCATACACCTCGTCATACCACTTGTTAACTACCGCAGCGTTTTCCGCCGATTCGGTAACCTCTGCTTTCCAAGGATGATTTTTCTTTCCGTCAAGTTTATTCCTACGAAAGATAGTGCCTTCGATAGTCGGCGTCTGGAAAGAAATCGAATCGCCCTTTGTAGCAAGGTTGGTCGCAGGCACACCGAACAGCACTCTGTAAAGCCAATAATACTTATACTTTCCGTTCGCCTTTTTTGCTCTGAAACCTACCGCTACATATTTTGCGGTATCTTCGGAACCCGAAATAAGCACACCCTTATTGTCGAGCGTTGCTCCAACAAGGTCTGCCGCTACCTCGTGTCCTATATCATCCACGCCGAGCGAGAGTGTTCCGCTTTTGAACTCTTTGACCGCTTCCGCCTGTCCGTCATCGGCATAGAGCGTGGCTTCGTTGAGTTCAACCGACAAGTCCGCCGAGATTGCTTTTGCAAGCTGCTTCGGCTTTCCGTAGGTTTCGTTGCCGTTTGCATCCTCGGTAATATCGGCATAGAAAAGTTTATCAAGACCGATTGTTGCCATTTTTTAGTCCTCCATTATTTCGTAATTTTTAGCTACGTCGATTGTGTACTGATGGTAGCCTACACCAGTATCAAAACCGTTATATCTCCTACCCGTGATACAGAAATCTGCGGATAGGAGTTTAGCGGTTATTTTGTTTTTGAGTTTAATATAGTTTTCTTTAGAAAAAAGCGTTATGCGCAGTTCTTGCAAATCGGTCTGCGGCATATCATCTGCGTTAAGCGGAAATGTATCCGTCAGCGGTACTAACACGATATAGGTATCGGGTGCTTCGCTCTTGAATACACCCGTCTCTATGGGAATGCCGAGAGCTTTTAACACTTCGTTGGTATCTTCGAGAATGTTCATAGCTTCTTTATCTCCTTTTCGAGCGTGTCAACCATAGTATCGATGCACTGTGATTTGCTTTGACTTTTAGCGGGTTTTAGAAAAGGTCTTGCTGGCTGATTATATTTCCCGTATTCGAGAATGTTTGCAACCATCGCATTCGAGCTGCCGTCCTTTCTCGGCTCGTCAAAACCGAGCTTTATGTTCGGATTGCCTTCTCTGTCCAACCGCACTCCCGACAAACCAAGTGCTGATACAAGCTCTCCTGAACTTTGACCGCTCAATACCGAGTTAAGATTGCTCCGCGTCTTTTGCAGAACCACTTCGCCACCAGCTTGAAGCACTTTCTCGCTGACCTCGTCCATATGGCTTCCTAACGCAGATATCTTTTTGAGAAAATCTTCGGGGAGCTTGTATGTGCATTTAGCCATTTGATGCCTCCACACGTTTTGCGAGGACTTCCGTGTACATATTCCGCCCTTTGACATTTTCAACGGAAAGGATATCGTAACGACTGCCTTCGCAGAGAATATAATGCTTTGTAGTAACTTTAAGATTTGGTATCCGCCGAAACCGAAACAGCTCCGTAGCCTCCGTAAAAGCCGCCAGATTCGCCCAACGTTCGCTTCCGTGCCGACCTTCGACAAACACTCGCATCTCGGCAACAACCGCCACAGTTTTGAAATTAAAGCCTTCTTTGTCGATGTCTTCCCTTTCAATGCAGAGTTGTGCTTTCTTATTCATTAACCCCAGTGCCATGGTTACACCTTCCAGTCTCTATCTAAAATCAAGAGCCGATTTACAGTGTTCCAAACCTCCGCTGCCGCTTGGGGAGAGTTAGCGAAAAAGCCTGCCGTAGAGCCATCCCTACTTTCGTAGAAATGGCTGGCAAGCATTACCACACCTTGGGTGGTCGTTTCGCTCATTTCGTTGGTTTTATAGTAGTCGCGCTCCAAGTGCTGATAGCTTTCGGCATAGGATATGGCGGCAGCAATGTAAGCGCAGATGATTCCGTCATCATCGGTAAAGTCGATTATTAAATTTTTCTTGACTCGCTCTAAAATTGCGTTATCTTCCATTACTGCCACCTCCTATGTGATTGCTTACGAACCCGCCTTAATCTGTAAAATCTTGACGGCTTCGGGAAGCACAAGTCTTGCATCGACTCTCTTGGTTGCCAAGAAGCCAATCTGTCCCCTGTCTGCATAGAGTTCGTTGAGACGTTTGAAAGTGATGCCCGTTCTGTCCCCAATCCAATAGTAGGAAAGGTCACCGAACGCAATAACCTTCGCACCCGCCGCTACGCCGGGGATGGAGTTCGTAGTGTACACGGGTCTGCCGAGAAGCGTATCGGGAAGTCCGACTTGCAACGAAGGCTGCCAGATGTACTGCTTGTTCTCGTCCTTGAGTTTTCTTACCGCCTGGATGGTAGTATCGTTCAAAAGCCATACAGCTTTCTTGCGGTAAGGTGCGCGTAAACTGTGATAAAGGTCGATAAGTTCGTCAGCCGTAATGGTTGCGCCTGCCGTGGTTACGCCGACTTCGCCGCCTTCCTTCTCATCGAAAATACCGAACGGTCTGTCCGTACCCGTACCCGATACAAACGCATCTTCCTCTGCGTTGGAAATCTGCCTCGCAAACTCCTGACTGAAATACGATTCAAGGTCGAATGCCGAGTCGTTCAAGAGTTCTTCCGAAACCTTAATGAGCGCAGTCAGTTTGTGTGCGCCGATGGACTTCTCGGAAAACTTGTGCGTGGTCTCGGGAATCTGTGCGCCTTCGTCCGTCCACGATGCCGCGCCGTGCGCCGAGACAACGGGAATCTTGTGTGCGCCCGATGCCGTTTCAAAGACGTGCGCAAGTTTGCGGATAATGAGCGTGTCGTTCAGCCCGTCAACGAGCGTTCTCTCGAAAGTGTCGGGTACAAGGAAACCGCCATCGGCGTCCGTGCCTTCCGACAAAGCGTTCAAAACATCCGCCGAGGGCATTTTGCTGCGCATAGCGTTCCAGAAGTTCTTTTTATAACCCTTGGATGCTCTGCCCTTCTTCTCGTCTTCCTCGGCGGTTGCCGTCATAGGCTTGCCCGTCAAAGGTGCTGCAACGGGTTTGTTGAGTTCCGCCTCGATTGCTTCCTTGCGTTCTCTGCGCTTGATTTCGGTGGTTAAATCCTCGAGGTCTTTTTCCATCTTGTTGTAGGTGGCATCGTCTTCCGCCGAAAGCACACCATTGTCGTTTGCGTGGGTGTCAAGGAACGACTCCATTGCACTCCACAGTTTTGCCCTGCTGTCTCTTAATTCAGCGATAGTTTTCATTTTTAATTCCTCCAAAATTAAATAAATTTTTTGATTTTTTGAAGCTCACTCATAAGCTCCGAGATTTTCCGTCCCTGGGGAACGGGTTCGTCAGTTGTTGCATTTTTTGCAACTACTGACATTGCCTTGTCTTTCGTTACCTTGGCGGTTATTCTGCCCCACAGTGCGTTGTCCGTCTCCTTGGTGGAAAACATAAACGGCTCGGCGGCGGTTTTCTTTTCGTCTTCCAAAATACCGTCCGCAAAACCAAGCTCTACTGCTTTTCTTACATTCATCCACGTTTCGTTTTCCATAAGGTGGGAAAGCACTGCTCTCGACTGTCCCGTCTTAATTTCGTAAGCATTGATGATGGACTGTTTCACTTCTTCCAACAGGTCGATGGCTTTCTGCATATCGTTGTGATCACCGAACGCCGCAGTCGAAGGATTGTGAATCATCATAAGCGCCGTGGGACTCATCAACACCTTCGTTCCAGCCATAGCGATTACGCTTGCCGCCGAAGCCGCGATTCCGTCAATCTTGACAGTGACTTCCCCTGCATAGTCCATAAGCATCGAGTAAATTTGGCTTGCTGCTACGCAATCTCCGCCGGGACTGTTAATCCATATCGTGACTGCGCCGCTTCCTGCGTTCAACTCGTCCTTGAACATTTGCGGAGTAATGTCATCGTCAAACCACGACTCATCCGCTATCGTTCCGTTAAGCTCAAGAACTCTCTCGGGTGTTTCGCCGTCTTGGTTTTTCCAATTCCAAAACTTCCTCATTGTCTGTCTCCTTTTCGTTATTTTTATCTGCATAAGCACCTGCTTTTTCAAGCGGGAGCATATTGCCGTTTACTAGGTATAAGTCCCCGCCTTGCTCGGGCGATAACTTATCCAAGTCCTCAAGTTCCCGTATATCGTTTGCCGACATCCAGCCGTTCTGCCTTGCGATTGCATATCCGTTCATTCGGCTTTGGTAATCTCCACGCAACAAGCCTTCAAGGTTGAATTTGAAGAAGTATCGCTTCTTCTCATCTTCCGAAAGCAGTGAGCGCGAAAGCGACTGTTCCCAACGAACTACCCACGGGTCAAGTGTGTATTTTACAAACTCAAGGCTCTGTTGCTCGATATTAGAAAAGCTCGACTTTTCAAGGTCTCCAACCATATGCGGTGGCACTCTGAAAATTCGAGCTATTTCGTTGATTTGGAATTTACGGGTTTCAAGGAACTGCGCTTGCTCCGGCGAAATGGAAATCGGCGTGTACTTCATTCCTTCTTCAAGGACTGCTACTTTGCCCGAGTTACCGCTTCCGCCAAATTGCGACTGCCACGCTTCCCGAACCCTAGTCGGGTCTTTAATCGTGCCGGGATGTTCCAACACACCCGAAGGTGCTGCGCCGTTCGCAAAAAACTTACTGCCAAACTCCTCTGTCGCAATTGCCAAACCGATAGCGTTTTTTGCCATTGCTATAGGACTATACCCCACCAAACCATCAAAACCGAGTCCAGGAATATGCAAGACATCCTTTGGTTCAAGCACAACGGACGAGCCGTTCATCGTGTTCGGTTCGCAGTCGCTGCGTGTGTAGGTATAATAGAGTTTTCCGTTCTCGTCCCTATCCACCGACATCTTGTTCGGCATCAATGGATACAACGCAATTATCTCGCCCTTTCCGTTGCGGATTATCTGCGCATACGCATTTCCCCAAAGTAACAAGTGAGTCATCAGCGTTTCCCTGAAAACGAAAGAACTCATCTCGGGGTTCGGTTCATCGTGTAGCAAGTGGTACAAATTACTGTCGATTGCTTTCTCTTTCGAGCCGTCTTCCTTGTATCGGTAAAAGTGCAAAGGTAACCCCGCTACCGCTTCCGAAAGAATTCTTACGCAAGCATATACCGCAGTCATTTGCATTGCGCTGCGTTCGGTTACCGATTTGCCCGAGGACGAATTGCCCATAAAAAAGGTAAAGCTACTACCGACTGTCCTATCTTCGACCTTGGGTGCATCCCTCGACTTTTTTCTGTTCTTGAAAAGTCCCATAATCTCTCCTTAAATAAAAATTAGCCCACGGCTGTCATAGATTGATTCGGTTGATGCCCCGTTGCGTATTGCTCTGTCCAGAGCCATAACGGTTGCAACCGCTCCGTCTATTTTTTCCGTTGACTTTGATTTGTCCATTTTTATGTTCCCGGCAGGGTCTGTGCGAACGCATACATTATCCATCATCCAATGCAGCACTGGCTGACCATTGTGGCGGATTTTCTTGCCAAGCACCAAGTTCATCAGTTCTTTGGTTGCAGGACTCATATCCTTAAACCCCTGCCCAAACGGGATGACAGTGAAACCGAGGTTCTCAAGGTTCTGTGTCATTTGAACTGCACCCCATCGGTCAAAGGCGATTTCCTTTATGTTGTATTTCTTGCCAAGCTCATCAATGAAATTCTCGATGAACCCGTAATGGATAACGTTGCCTTCCGTGGTCTGTATATATCCTTGCTGTTCCCAGATATCATACGGCACATGGTCTTTTGCAACTCTCCGCTCCAAGTTCTCCTCGGGTATCCAGAAGAACGACAAGATGTAATAATTTTCATCCGTATCCGTTGGCGGAAACACCAACACAAACGCCGTAATATCGGTTGAGGACGAAAGGTCAAGTCCGCCGTAACACACTCTGCCTTCCAAGCTCTCGGGCGAGAAATCCGCCTTACACGCCTCCCACTTTTCCATTGGCATCCAACGCACCGCTTGCTTTACCCATTGATTCAATCGCAACTGTCGGAAGGTGTTCTCCTCGGCTGGGTTCTGCCGCGCCGATTCAAACGCCACTCGAACCTTGTCGATGCCTACTGTTATGCCAAGACTGGGGTTCGCTTTTTTCCATACTTTTGGATCCGTCCAGTCATCATTTTCGTCTGCCCCATATATTACGGGATAGAAGGTTGAGTCTAGTTTTCTGCCTAGAATAATGTCCTTGGCTTTTTGGTGTGTTTCGTAGCAGATGGATTTTGTATCCGTTCCCGCAGTCGTGATTAAAAAGTACAGCGGTTGCATTCGAGCATCGCCAGAGCCTTTGGTCATAACATCAAACAGCTTTCTGTTCGGTTGGGTGTGCAACTCATCGAACACAACGCCGTGAATATTGAAACCATGCTTGCTGTACGCTTCCGCCGAAAGAACTTGATAGAAGCTGTTCTTCGGCAGATAGATTATACGCTTGCTTGCCGTGAGTATCTTGCACCGCTTGTTCAAAGCAGGACACATCCGAATCATATCGGCAGCGACTTCAAAGACAATCGATGCTTGCCCTCTGTCCGCTGCACAACCATAAACTTCGGCTCGTTCCTCACCATCTCCGCAAGTAAGCAAAAGGGCAACAGCCGCCGCCAACTCGCTCTTGCCCATCTTCTTCGGTATTTCTATGTACGCAGTATTAAACTGCCGATACCCGTTCGGCTTGATGATTCCAAAAAGGTCTCGAATTATCTGTTCTTGCCAATCGATAAGTTCAAACGGCTCTCCCGCCCATGTGCCTTTCGTATGACATAGGCACTGTATGAAATTGACCGCATAGTCCGCCGCCGACTTGTCATATACGGAGTCCTTGGCTTTGAACTTGGTCGGCACATATTTCTTTAGCTTTCTCAAGTAGCCTTGCCTCCCTTTCTATTTTTGCAAAAGAAAAAGCCGACCTTGTCAGTCGACCTTTCGTTTGATGTTTTCTTTTTTTCGTTATTCCGTCAAATAGCTATCTTGCCCTTTTTAACGTGTCTATCCACTTGCCGTAGGTATTCAATCATATCGTGAATTCGGTAGTCCTTGTTTTTGTCGGCTATCAATCGTTCCTGAACCAAGAACCATCTCATCGTTTCCGAAATGTCCGCGCTTCTCGCCAGTATCGCTTTTTTCAGCTTTTCAGTTACCACCTCGCCACCGCAGTTGGGTTGGACAGCATCGATGTACTCTAGTAGCGTCTCACGAACTTCCGCCGCCTTTATTCCTTTCACTTCTTGTGCTTTGTAGTGCATACCCTCACCTCTTGTTTTTATTTTCGTAGTCAGCAATCGCTGCTATGATTTCTGCTTTCTCCGCTTCCGAAACACCTGCGATATCCAACGCTTCACGAGTTCCGCAAAGCGGGCAGATTTCTTGGTGATTATCGAACCTTGAAATCGCAGGTCGCGCCGTGTAGGTCTTTCCGCATTTCGGGCAAGTCCTGGTCGTTTCCATTCCACACCTCCTAGTTGTAATCGTAAGCGATGATGTCAAAGGCATCACGCTGTTCGGTGTTGCTCGGCTCAATGTTCCAAGCCTTATCGTAGCTCGTTATCACCTTGCCCTTACACTTAATGGTCAGCTTCGCAATTTTTCCGCCCTCAATGCCGTACTTCGATTTTCTGCTGTACTGCATCCCTTCGTAGTGGTAGCCGTTGTTGTTTACGATTACAAAACCTTTGAACGCTTTCATCTCGCCACCTCGTTAATTGAAGTTGCGAAGCACCCAGTCGAGTGCTGCTTGCGCTGACTTGGTCTTGGGTTGAATGTCCCAACCCCTGTCGTAGTTTACGACTTCCTTGCCCGTGCGCTCGTTCTTGATGGTTAGCTTGGAAATCCTACCGCCCTCAATACCGAACTCCGAACCTTCGTCAAACCGCTTAATCCAAAAGCGGAAGGTGCAGCCCGCAATTTGAAGTCTGCCATCGTTCCAAGGGCTGTCATCGTTGGGTTTGCGTTCCTCTTGGTAGCAAGGAACATAAAAGGTTTCTTCTTTGCCGTTGATAACCAAGTGGACTGACCTGGGGTTCTGAAGTCCCCCAGCCGTTCCCGTTACGGAGCCAAGCGAAAGAACCTCGGCGTTTCCGTGCTTCTGCGCTATCTTTTGCAGGCTTGCTATATACTCGTTTAAGGTTACAAATTTTTTCATTTTGAACTCCTTTTGAGGGGGGCTTCCCTCTCCGTTTTGTAGGTGTATATTAACTCTAAAACGAATATATATCCAGTGATATGCGCCACTATTATGCAGATATTTAATTATTTTTTCGGGTTTTTTGCACTACTCTTTCAACGAAAAAACCACCCTTTCGGGTGGCTCTATTTTGCCTTTTTATTTCTTAATTACGGCGGTGTATCGTGCGTAATCATAACCCTCGCTTTCAACCAGAACGCTGATTTTGCTGCCCCTTGCGGTTACTTTTATGCAATGCCATATTCCGTTTTCGTCCACCTTCATTATGCCGCTGTTCACTTTGATAAAATCCTTATCTTCGAGGAAGTTATCGCAGAACGCTGCGAACTCGGTGGGTGTTAAAGTAATGGTCTTTTCGACAACAATCTCGCGCTTGGGTTTTTCCCCACTGTAGCAATTAATGCATTCTTTAGCTGCTTCCCAGTCTTCTACGCTATCTGCCTTTCTTATCATGTATGCTTTCATTTCACTTTCTCCTTCGCTTTTTGTATGTGTATATTAACTCTAATACACATATATATCCAGTGAATTTTGGCATTATTTTGAAGAATAATTTATTTATTTTTTAACGAAAAAACCACCCTTTTGAGGTGGTCATTTCCGTTGGTATTTGGTTCGTTCCTGGCATTAGCTTCCGAAAAGAATTCTGCCCGTTTCGAGAACTTCGTAGTCGTGCAGCACTTCAATGATTCGAGTGATGTCATCGTATTCGTCCTCGGCATACTCGCTCAATTCGTCCCACCATCTGCTCCTCAAAACCTCGCGCCTTTCAACCTTTCCAACCGAGCCGAGGTTGCTGTTGTAGGCTTCGGGGTTGTAGGTCGCTGCCTCTGCGTTGAAGGCATCTTTCAACTTCAACCAAAGTGCGTGTGCCTTGCGGTAGGTCTCGGGGTTCGTTACCCCAGTCTTCTTGGCTACCGAGCCAACTCCAAAGGTGGGGAACTTTACCACCGTATCAATGTTTGCGATTACTTCCTCTGCTGTTTTCCATTCGTATTTGTAGGTCTTGGGTGCTTTCATTTTTGTTTGTCTCCTTCGCTTTTTGTAGGTGTATATTACCTCTAACTCACTTATATATCCAGTGAATTTTGGCACTATTTCGAAGAATTATTAGTTTATTTTTAGCCTTTTTTTGCACCCTTTTCTGCAACGAAAAACCACCCTTTCGGGTGGCTAAAGTCAAGGATATTACGGGGTCAATGCGATTAGAGCTTGTCGGAACAGTAGGTCTTTCCGCTACGTAGATCGATGAGAATTTCGACATACCTGTCTCGTTCTGAACCTTCGCTGCCAAGAACGCATTCCTCATAGAAGTCGATGGCTTCCTGCCTGTCGTCAAAGGTGCGGTCTTTGCCGTAGTTGTGGACGATGACATAGTTCAGCTTTTTGCAGATGTCTTCGCCATATGCAACATTCAAACTGCTGCCGTTGTCCCACTTGACCATTATTGAGCCGATGTCATCAACCCCTCTCACTGTCCCTTTGGTGCCGATGGGCGGTGCTTGCTCATCTTCCATTTTTTCAAGCACCACCCTTGCCCCTACAGGAAACTGCTGACGAAGGCTTTCAAGTTCTCTGGTGTTCATATTGCTTCCTCCATTTTTAAGTATGCGTATATTAACTCTAAACGGAAATTATATCCAGCGATAATTGCAAGAATTATGCTTCTTTTTCATAGAGCTTTGCAATTGCTCTCAACACATATTTGACACAAGGTAATGCCACCCCGTTACCCCACAGCTTATACTCCGCTGCGTCGGAATACGGGTCTTTTATGTACGAAATAATCTGCGACCTGGTCTTCGGTTTTATTGCACTCCCTGTTGTCAAACGATAGGTTTCAAACACCTCCGTCCAGAACTCTATATCTTCTTCCATAGGTTCTGCGATGCCAAGGTTGCGACACCAATCGCTAGGGAAACCTTGAAGTTTTGCGCATTCGGTTGGTGTGAGCCTACGCACGGAATAATCCGCGCCGACCATTCCGTTATGATAGCCGGGGCAAGTGCCGTTCAACACGGTGTTCCCCTTGTTCTTCAGCACATACCTACCCACATCACGACTTGCGCTAGGATCGAATCCGTAAGGCTCGACAACCGCCCCCGGACCTTTCGCCATAAGCGGAGGTTCGAGTTCTTCTTCAAAGGACGGTTTGAACTTTGCGTTTGTACCTTGGTTGAAAGCATCACGCCCCACCCCATAGCTCGGTGCGTTTATGACATTGGGGTCTTTGTAATCCCTAGCCATAAGCGTAGGCGATTTCTCTTTCTCTACATCAGTGTAGCTTCCCGTTGTCATGCAGTAAACGGCAGGTTCACCACCGTGCGTACAAGTCAAGGTCGGTGCCTGGTTTTTTGGAACATTGCAAGCCGACTTCCCTCCGCCTTGGTCTACTGCGTAAACTTCATCGCTACTGTCGGAAGGGACGTGTTCTTCCACCACGGCAATTCCGCCTTGGTTACAAGTGGGGTTTCCGCCGTTCCCGTCAAGCGTTCTCGAAGTTTCCGCTTCGTAGACTCCGCTGTTAGGGTTGCTCGACTTCATTGAGTTGCTGTCCTTTGCGCAAATGCCAAAGGTGCGCTGAATCACGCAGTTGAAGTTGTCCTTGTCGGGCATCCGTTGATTGCCACCTGCGTTCTGCTTTGTGAGCGTGGGCGAAATTTGTCCACCATCCCAATTGCAAGGTTCAAAGAGCGTCTGGTCGTTATTGCAAGCAAGCGTAGCCGATTTGTCTTTTTGAATCAACGGCCCCTTGCCACCACCTTCACAGCCACTGCGGATTTTCATCAGAAGCGGAACACTGTTTTTTCTATTTTCAGAATCGACCACAAAAGGCTGATTGTTTCCACCCATACCATAAGTCGATGCTACTGTAGGTGCAACTTTTAACGGCCCCCTATATCTTGTGTCTTGACTGTGATTCTCATAAACCTCGGGTAGCTCATTATCAGTTTGTTCTTCGTTTAAAACAAGCGGAACATTCCCTCCGCCTGTTCCCATTCGAGAAGTGAGCGTTTGAACTTTGCCATCCTCTGCAATTTTTACTCGGCTGTCCGTAGGATGGTTTTCCAATGCCACCGCTGCCGGGACTTTCCCCGCTCGTATCGTGGGTGATGTTTCTTCTTCGTAGCCAATGCTCCTGGACTGCGCTGAATGCTCGGTATTGAAACCCGCCGCCATAACACACGGAGGATGGTGCGCTTCTGCGCGAAGTGCCGCAACCTTGTCTTTGGTTACGCCCATTCGGCTTCCGCCTTGGTCGTTGAGAACCACTCCGTTTCTGCCAGAGGACATTCCGCAGTTCACACCGAGCGTTGCTTCAACATCGCCCGTTACGCTTCCGTTATACCCATCGAAGCCTGCCGCTCGAGCGCAAGTTTCAGCACCTCTGGCAGTTCCTTCCCTCGTATCGCTGCTCTCCGCAAAATCCCTTGACACGCCTTCGGACTCAAATAGTATTTTGCCTGCACATTCGCTTCCAAAATCTGCGACAAGGTAGATTCTGCGACGTCTTTGAGGGACTCCGAAGTATTGCGCATCGATTGTGCGCCAGGCGAGAGAGTAACCGTTTCCCACGATTTCTCCCGCATAAGTCCACTTCCCGTCTGCAGGTTCAGGTATAAGTATTTCTGGTTCTTTAACGGAGCAGACTGCTTCGAGAACCGAGCGGAAGTCTTGTCCCTTGTTGGAGCTGAATGCTCCGGGGACGTTTTCCCAAACAATGAACCTTGGATATTTTCCATTTGTTTTACTCCTCATTTCTTTGATGATGCGTATGGCTTGGTAGAAAAGGTTTGACCGCTCTCCGTTTTCCAAACCCGCACGTTTTCCCGCAACAGATAAATCTTGGCAAGGCGAACCGAAAGTGATTATGTCCACGGGTTCAACCTCGCCACCATCTATCTTGGAAACATCCCCGTAGTGCTTCACATTGGGGAAGTGCTTATTCGTTACGGCAATCGCAAACGGCTCGATTTCGGACTTCCACTTGGGTTCAATGCCGCAAAGCACTCCCCCAAGCGGAAAGCCACCCGAGCCATCAAACAGACTGCCCAGTGTTAACTTCTTCATTTTCGTTTAACTCCTTCACGAGTTCCTTGTAAGGTATCTGCTGTCCGCCACGGATGCAGTAAACGTTCTCGGCATCGTTGGTGTTCTCCACATACCTGCGCAAGATGACCGATGCGTACTTTTCGTCAAGTTCCATCGTGTAGCAAATGCGGTTAGAAAGTTCGCAAGCCATAAGCGTAGAACCACTCCCACCAAAGGTATCCACCACGATTGCGTTTTCCTGCGTTGAGTTCTTCAACGGATAGGAAAGCAAATCAAGCGGTTTACTGGTGGGATGGTTCTCGTTGCGCTTCGGCTTTTTGAAGTTCCAAATCGTAGTCTGCTTTCTGTCGGAATACCAACTGTGCTTGCCGTTTTTAAGGAAGCCGTACAGCACAGGCTCGTGCTGCCATTGATAGTCACTGCGCCCAAGAACGAGCGAGTCCTTAACCCATATGCAGCACCCCGCTAGGTGGAAGCCTGCGTTGGAGAATGCGTTACGGAAATTCAAACCTTCGGTGTCAGCGTGGAAAACATATCCCGCCGCCCCCGGTTCTGCGTGTGCGACCATATTCTTGAAAGCCGCAAGCAAGAAGTTGTAAAACTCCTCGTTCTTGAGCGAGTCGTTCTGTATTTTCAGTCCGCTCGATGATGTGAACGATACTCCGTAGGGCGGGTCGGTAAGGATAAGGTTTGCCTTCTTCCCGTCCATCAGAAGGTTGACATCGGCTTCGTTGGTTGCATCGCCGCAGACAAGTCTGTGCCTTCCGACAACCCACACATCACCACGCTCAACGAAGGATGCCTTCTCGAGTGCTTCCGTAAGGTCATAGTCATCGTCTTCCACTTCGGCTTTAACGTCCGCAAAAAAGTCTGCGAGTTCCTTTTCGTCAAAACCCGTAAGACCAAGGTCGAAGTTGAGACCTTCCAACTCCTGCAATTCCACACGCAAGAGTTCTTCATCCCAACCCGCATCAAGCGCCATTCGGTTGTCCGCCAAAATGTATGCTTTCTTTTGCGCTTCGGTGAGATGGTCAACGAACACGCACGGTACTTCTTTGATGCCTTCCGCTTTCGCCGCCATAACTCTGCCGTGTCCTGCTATGATGGTCAAATCCCTATCAACGATGACTGGGTTAATGAAGCCGAACTCACGCAGCGAAGAACGCAGTTTCAAAATCTGCTCCTGGCTGTGGGTTCTGGCATTGTTCGCATACGGCACGAGCTTATCGGTTGCGACAAGCGTGAGTTCGGTAGTCGTATTCATTACACCAACCCCCACTCTGCAAACTTCTCGAAACCGCCAAGGTCGAAGATGAACTCCCTAGCAATCTCCACGATTTCGTTATAAGGTTTTCCGTCTATGTACTCGTCCCCGATTGCACAGCACAGTTCCACAGGTACTCCCGTTTCCTGTGCTTTAATGAATGCATACACATTCACGCTCACATCCGCCTTCGACAAGTCCTTACCATGCAAGCCACCACCCGTTACCGAGTCCGCCATATCCGAGCCGAGCTTGCGGTTGGTTGCGCCCGTGTCAACATCAGTGCCACCAAACCAATCTCCAAGCGGATTGACCTCTGCCGTTTTATACTTGCTTGAAAGTTCCGTGCTTCTCGCTTGGCTTTGGCAAATAATGAGCCTTTCGCCATTCAGGATGTATTTCCCGTCAGTGGGATACGCAGCATAGATTTCTCTTGCCACTCTTGCGAGTTCTTTCTGTTCCTTTGTAAGCGGTACACCCCTGAATATGCCGTTGTCACCGCAGCGGAAACCATCCGCCTGGTTCTCTGCGAGATGCTTGTCTTGCGGCACTTCAACATAATCCACAGCGACATTACCCGCAATGCGTTTTACGAGTTCCTTGACTTCCGACGTTGCCAAGCACACCGAACTTTCTGCGATTATATGGCACTTGCCGTGTCCGATAAGGACTTCAACCGCAATCTTGGGATTGTCCTGGTTCTTGTACGCAAGGTCAACTATCGCTCCCGCAATTCGGTCTGCCACCTTATCGGGATGACTAGGGTTTACTTTTTCAAACATTGTTACTTCCTCCTGGTGTTAAGTAATCTTTCCATCAAATCGTCCTGTGGGTTCGCGCCCGAATAATCAACCGTGCAGTTGTCCTTGACGATTTGATAAATTTCATTCCATTGCCTTATGGCTTGGTTCATGTACTGAATGCCAATATTAATGAACGGCGAAGGTATCGGCTTACCCGTGGTAGGATGCCTACCGAGCATACCGAGTTGGTTCGTCATCTCCTCGCACTGAATCCATCTCGCAGCGCAGACAGCGTATCGCTCAATAAGTTGCGGAGACACAATTGCCGTGCATCCTATCTTCTTCAACCACTGCCAAGTTTCAGTGTAGATTTCCTTGGCTTGCAGTTCACCACCGTCTCTCTGCTTTGCGGAAAGGAACTCGTGGGGTTCGGGCATCTCCACACCTTCTGTGTCGGGAATATCCAGAACCTTAATTGTTTTGCCACTGCCTTCTGCAAGTTTATCAATGGCAGGCTTCGGCTTTCTGCCAGCACCATTTCTTGCACCGCCTTTTCCGCCGATATTATTCGATTTTGTTGGCACAAAGCCACCTCCTTTCTCTCGCCCAAAGGCATCGAAATTGTGACCTTTGAGCGGGAATTATTTTGGAAATCAGCTAGGCTTTAATTACCCTTTTGATTTCGACGTTTTTGCGTAAGAAACCCCACGCCGATGCCCAAATAAAAAATCGTAGAGATTTGACCGCCCTACCCCTAACGCTCGGAAGGATGACGGTCACCAAGTTCGATATGGATTTTATTGTGGCAACTTCTGCACAAACTCATTAAGTTGCTGTCTGCATTCGAGCCGCCTCGGTTGACGGGTAAAATGTGGTGAACTTCTTCCACAGGTGTCAGCCGCCCTTCTGCAAGGCATCTCTCACAAAGCGGATGCGCTTTGACGTACCTTGCACGGATGCGCTTCCATTCTCGTCCATACTTCTTGTTGTGGTCGGAACTGCGCTGATATTTGTTGTAGCTGTTCACCGCCTGGCTCTTGTGCTTTGCACAGTAGGTTTCGTCCGTAAGATTTGGACAGCCAGGGAAGGCGCACGGTTTTTTCGGTTTGTGCGGCATACTGCCCTCCTTCATAGTTCGCGAAAAAAACATCTCCTATTATGGAGAGCAGAATTATCTGTTCTACTACCACAATAGGAGGTGCCGTTATGGACACGATTTTTGAAATAAAAATCAAGTCGTTAGAAGTTGCTATTGATAGACAAGCGTTGCGTATTCTGCACAACGGAAGCCAGGTATTCAAAATCAGCCACATTGAAATCAAATCACTGGCTCTGCTCGTCATCAATAAGGTAAAGCAACTTCAAGAAAGCAAAGAAATCCAATAAATAATTAAGGGGTGCGGTTAATTCCGTTCCCCTTGATTATTACTCAGAATGCGCTAAAATTTTATGCGCATTTCCATTGCATAGAAAAAGGCTCGTGAGCTTTCGCCCACAAGCCTCTGTGTGATTTTCCACGATACCATTTTAACATAAGGAAAGGTATCTCACAAGTACCATCAAGTGCCACTCAGGCACCATATAAGTACCATTGAGTGCCGACTTTCTAAAATACTGTTCGCATTCAACAATTTTCTACAATCTTGGGAATAAAATTCATACAATCTTGGGAATTACTTTGTGTTTTCAGAAAAAACCGCACCCTTTCAAGTGCGGTTCGGTTGTTGATTAAGTTATCTTCTTCAATACCCTTGTGTAATCTTTCTTGCCATTGAACACAGCGTTGATATAGACCTTCGCTAAAGACTCATCAACCGTATAGAAAATCAAATACTCTTTATGTACCAGAAACCTATACCCTGAACTCGACAAAGTCCTATCCTTTGGTATCGCCCCTGACATAGGAAAATCCACAAGTCTTGCACACTGGTCCGTTAGTTCTCTGACAAATCGCTTTGCAATTTCTTTATTCTTTGACTCTTCTGCGATATAAACTGCAATGTCTCTTAAATCCGATTTCGCTGTATCGGTGAATTCTATCGTATATTTCATAATTCGATTTTATCAATATCCCTCAAGATATCTTCCACCGCCGAACTCATCGGTTGCACTCTGCCAAGTTTGATATCATCTTGCGCTTGAGCCAAGTGTGCGTAAAGTTGCAATCTTTCTTGCATCTCTGCTATTTGACGCTGTTGTTCCAAAAAGTCATTATGACTCATCAGCACAGTATCTTCACGCCCATTGACGGTTATCGCCACTGGATGCTGATGCGCTATTGCCGCTATCTGTGCATAGTTCGTCCTTATATCCTTTGAAGGTCTAATCGAGATTTCTCCGCTCATAATTTCACCTCGCTTTATTTGGTAGTCATATTATACCCTAATTTGACAACCTTGTCAATAGTATTTTATGCAAAAAACAAAAAAATAAGCACCGCATAACAGATTAAACGAGAATCTCTCATCGCCCCTGCCTCAAACGGTGCTTAAAAATAGTATATTCAAAAACGACAACTATGTCAATCATTCTGGAACTACTATTTTGCTTATTGCCTCCCTATGCCATCGCATTGCAGTCGTCTTTGCGATAGAGAGTTTTGCACAGACCATCCCCCACTCTAAATCTTGCAAATATCGAAGTATCAACAGTGCCTTGTAATCTTCGTTTGACAATTCTTCGATTACGCTTGTTATTTCGGCTTGAAGATTATCACGCTGTTCTTTCAGCTTTTCAACTTTCTCTTCAAGTTCGAGAACCTTATGCACCATTTTCGTAAACGGCGCATCAGTGCTTCGACTTCTGCTTACCCTCGGTTCGTCATTTGAGGAACTTGACGGAGAGCAAGACAGTTCTCTATAAAAGCCGATATTCGTTTCTAGCTTTGCTATCTGCCGCCCAAGCACTGCTGCCTGCGACAAGTATTCCTCCTTTGTCATTACTTCTCTAACTCCTTCAATTTTGCTATGAACTTCGATTGCGGAATAATCGATAAATCGAGAAACCATCCACTTTTTGCAAAGTCCATTATGCTCTCCATTTCTGCTTCGGCTTTTTTCCGCATTATCGAGCCTTCGGGGTAGGTCTTATGTATTTTCACGCACTGTTTATAGTCCGTTAGTGCTTGCATCACGATTGCTGCCGCCAAACCTCTAACTCCTACGCTATCCATTGTTGATAACCTCCTCCGTGAATTTGCCTAGCTGATTTACTTCAATGAGTATTCCACATTCGTCTTCGTACACCCAGCTCTTTTCCGCAGTCTCTCTTACAACCTGCGCATCGTCTATCCAAAACCCTACTTCCGTCATACAGTCCTTGAGCATTTTTTCGAGATTGTCGGTATCGGGTTTCGTTATCCGCCACTCGTTAGCCTTATGCGACTTGCCTTTCGGAAACCGCCACGAGACTTTCAGCTCAATTGCACCCTCCATCGGTTCTTGCGGTTTGAAAGGTCGCAAATGCCGGATTATTTCCGCTTGCGCAACCTTGACATTTTCGGGTTTATAGAAAAAAGGTCTACCGCGCACTATTTTGACCTTGCGTTCTTGCGCCGTTACTGTCGGCGGAATCATAAAGAGAAAAATCTTCATTTCTGTTGCCTCCTTGTTTTTTTCAGAAAGGTTAAGAGCCAATAAACGGGAGGTGCTTGGGGATAGGACGGACTTTGAGTCCTATCCTACAACCCCTCTCCGTATTGGCGGCGTCAGTTGCTATTTATAAGCCCTTTCTGCCAGTTTTTTCTGCCGCCAAAATTGCGCCTTCTGCCAATATCACTTTTTGCGAGTTATTAAGCCTTTATGAGTCGCATATTCATCTGCGAATTCCGTAACTCTCGCTCGTACCGTCCGCTCGGCTATACCCAAGTATTCCGCTATTGTCGATGCCGGGCAAGTTCCATCAATTGAAACGTTTATATCAAAGGCTCTGTCGAACTCCTCCTTACGAAGCTCTGGTGTCTGCTTGCGCTTACCGCTCTTTGTAAGATTACTTTTGGGGTCTCCTTCGCTATATAAGCCGCCAAGTATGCCTTGCTCATCAACTCGGTGAATCGGGTATTCGAACCAGAAGTTGCGAGGCTTGAAGTTCGGGAACTCTCGAAGTGAGCATTCTAATCGCCAAGCCGTAGAGTTGAGATTATCGGCATTTTCGTTCAAGAACTCTTCGCTAGTTTCGAGCTGAATCATATCGAGTTGCGCATCGGGGTCTCTTGCGAAAACTCCACTGCCGGATGCTCTGTCCATTGCCTTTTTATAGCCTTGCGCGCCCTTCGAATGGTGATGGCAGTAAATTGTAGCGCATCCAGAAACTTGGCAGATTTTATCAAACTGATTACAGAACTGCCCCATTTCAGAAGCGTTATTTTCATCCCCAGTAATGACTTTATAAATGGGGTCGATTATGACCGCATCAAAGTGCTGACTGCTTACCCTTCGCAGCAGTTTCGGTACAAGCTTGTCAAGCGGTACGGCGTGACCGCGCAAATTCCAGATGTAAATATCATTTGGGTATTGCGGCTTGATATTCTGTGCCTTATAAATTTCCGAAAAGCGGTTGATGCACGATGCAGGGTCTATTTCGAGATTGACATATATGACCTTGGATTTCTTACACTCGAAACCGAGCCATTTCTTGCCTTCCGCCATTGCCACAGCAAGCTCCATCAATAGAAACGACTTACCCGCTTTGGACGAACCCGAAATGAGCATTTTATGTCCGCAACGCAGAACGCCCTTGATGAGTTCGTCCGGCAGCTTCGGCGGATTTTCGAGTGCTTCACCGAGTAGCGTGAAAGCGGGCAATTCGTCATCCGCACCTTCGACATAGTCGAGCCAATCTACCCAAGACCGCCTTCCTATATTCGTTGCAATAAGCGTTTGCATCTGCCCGTTCCGCGTAACCCCAGGCATACGAGAAAGCCGAGACGGATTTCTGTTCTGCTTGTCTACCTTCAGTCCGTTCTTTTCAAGATAGTCGTAAAGGAAATCGACACGCTTACGATATTCTTCGTAGTTTTCTGCATCCACCCTCACAATAGCGTGAAGGCTCTTTCCACCAGAGTGCGTGAGCGTTGCAATCGGTAATTCGAGCTTGCGGTAAAGCGCATCTTGCTCGGGTATCGGCATATCATCGCTTTCTACAAGCGCATAGGAAAACCGAGTAACGTTTTCGTTTTTAACGCCCATTCCATCAAGCGGATTAAATCGCACCCAGGCACCGCAGTCCTTTTTCCAATCCCCAATGGTTGCACCGAGGTCGTTCGGGTACTTGCGGATTTGCGCAATAAGTTCCGCTGCCGTGCGGTCATATACGCCCTTGCTCGGCATCCATTTGCCTTCGTTGTCTTTCCAGACATCATTTGAAACATAGCCAACCAGGTCATTGGGTTCAAACAAGGTTTCAAGAAACTTTATAAGCTGTTCTGCCGGGGACTGCGTTTTCGGCAATTCGTATGTTACCCCGTCCCCGTCATACTCAATGACATCGTTCCAGTCCATACACCCATCGCCTTCAAAGGCGTGAGGTGTGAACCCGCGCTCTTTCGCCATCTGCACTATCGTTCCGCCCGACACTGGTTTTGCCGAACCCGTGAAAGACTTCCACTTTCTCTCGCACTCGCCAGGCTTATACCGCTTGTCCGCTTGACTCCAACTATCCCAAACAGTCCAGTCGTAGCCTTCGGTCTTTAACGCCATACCAACCTGCACCCATTCTTCATAAGAAGTCGATGCCGCATCAATGTATTTCAGTGCTTCGAGAATGTTGTTTTCCATTATGCCTTCGCTCCTTCGGGTACATATTTAGAGGGGTCAATGCCACGGGGCAAGAACCATCTGTTATTTGCAATTCTTGTTATCATCTTGCTTGCCGCTTCGAAACTCCAAGTACCCACATGGTAGAAACCGTAACGTTCCAAACAGCGTATCTGCTTCGGCGTTGCAAGTCCCTCAAACTGCCGAGTTTTCAGCTTGTCGATGATAAGCGTTGCTAAACCACAGTTCGTTACGCTCTCGGGATAGATGCCGTGCATTTCAAGGTAATCGAGCTGCCGTTCCGTGGGCGGAGACATCTCCCAAGCGAAGGTCGGCGTGTAATTTGCCAAGTCCTCCGCAGCAATCGAAAGCGCATATTGTATGGGGTCAACCAACTTTCTCTGACGCTTCTTCATAGCTTCAAGCTCACGAGCAAGGCTCTCTTCCCTTTCACGGATGACATCGCTCTCCGCTTCATCCTCCGCAGCGATTAGGTCGATACCGCTCTCGTTGTCCATCATTTTTTTATCGATGCGAGCGGCAATCTGCTCGTCTTTTGAAATAAGCGCCGAAGGTCTACAAAGGTCGTGCCGTTCTGTCATCCAAAGGAAATCAAGCAAAAGAAGCTCTTTCTTGTTGGGAGACAGTCGCATTCCCCGTCCGACCATTTGTTGGTATAAACTGCGAACCTTCGTAGGTCGTAACACAATGATGCAGTCTACACTGGGGCAGTCCCAACCTTCCGTCAGCAACATCGAATTACAAAGCACATCGTATTCGCCGTCTTCAAAGTTTTTGAGTATTTTGTCTCTATCTTTGCTTGCGCCATTGACCTCGGCAGCTCGGAAGCCGTGAACATTCAACAGCTCACAGAAATTCTGCGATGTTTTGACGAGCGGTAGGAAAACCACTGTCTTTCTGCCCTTGCAATAGTTCAACATTTCAAGAGAGATTTGGTTTAAGTAAGGTTCAAGCGCACTGCCGATTTCGCCAACAGCATAGTCCCCGTTGGAAAATCCGACATTCGCAATATCCAATTCCAAAGGAATCATCTGTGCTTTTACAGGGCAAAGGAATTTGTCTCTTACCGCCTGGTTGAGTGTGTACTCAAACGCCTTGCTGTCGAAAAACTTACCGAGACTCTTTTGGTCTGCTCTGTCCGGGGTTGCCGTAACGCCGAGAACCTTTGCGGTATCGAAATAGCCGAGTATGCGTTGGTAGCTTTCGCTCATACAGTGATGAGCTTCGTCCACTACTATCAAATCGAAGTAGTCCTTGGGAAACTTCGCCAGCCTTCGCTCCTGACACAACGTTTGCACCGATGCCACCGTTACTCGCTCGAATCTGCCAAGCGAAGTTGACTCGGCTTTTTCAAGCGCAGTGTCCAACCCACAAGCGAACTTCAATTTGTCCGATGCTTGGTCGAGCAACTCTCCGCGGTGTGCAAGGATAAGTGCGCGCTTCCCATTCAAGACACTACTTTCTACTACTTTCGCAAATACTATCTTGTTACCCGTACCCGTAGGAAGCACAACCAAAGTATGGTTATGCCCCCTTTGGAATTCGTCGGATACGGCTTGGATAGCACTCGACTGATAAGGTCGAAGTTCTATCATTTAGCACCTCGCTATTAGAACGGGATGTCCCCATCGTCATCGCAAACGACAAGATTATCGATTGCCGTGAAAAAATCGGGATTGTAATCGTAGAACTTATCGATGTCGTTGATGGTTTTTTCCTCGCCGCTATTGTTGGTATAGGTTCTCTGCTTGAAATGCGCTCTGCCCTTGCTGCCGACAACCTTATTCCAGTCCATAACGAGCTTTTCGCCCGCTTTCTTCTGTCCAATGCAACGGAAGAAGGATGCAATACGCCATTCGAGCGTTCTGTAAAGCAGTAAGTCGAACCTTACCACGCAAACGCCTTCTTTCGTCTTGACTTGCACGGTAATCGTTGCCTTGTTGCAAGCGGGAACTTTCTGTCCGCCGGGGAATCTGCCGCGCTCGAAGTTTGTAACGATGAAGTTGTAATCGCCCTCTTCAAGCAATACGAACTCCTGTCCGTCCGATTCGATGGTATCGTTCCAATCCATCATGTTCTTGTCTTCCATTATTCGTTTCCTCCGTTATTGTTTTCTTTGATTGTTTGCACGATTTTTTTGAAATTGGGAATCACCCAACGATTGAAAAATTCGGGAGCGTATTCTTCAAGGATAGTCCCTTCGGGATAGTGTCCCTTGGAAACCACAAGGCTTTCAAGCTGACCTTCCGTGATGCCGCTGTCCGCCACGAGTTTCTTGACCTTTTCTACAAGGTTCTCTGCCTTCAGTTCTTCCTTCTTGGGTGTATTTTTCTTTGTGGGGACATCGGTGAAAAGATGTGCGATTGCCGCAAAGTCAAGGTCAAGCTCGTCGGGAAGGTCAAATCTGTTTTTCGCATCCCAGCACGGGTTGTGAGTCGTGTACATTACACGCTTGCCGCCTTGCGCTTTCTTTGCGTTATTTTCCGTAGTAACTACGAAAGTCTTATAGTTACAGAACAGGAGCATATCGCACCATTCCTTGATAAGCGGCGCAACCTGTCTTGTGAGTTTGGTTTCGTATCTGTCGAAAGCACCTTGCTCATCGGGAAGCTCGAACTTTCTCGGTTTGCCGTGTGCGATGATTACAGGGTTGATCCCAACTTCCGTGAGCTTGTTTAAGAGTTTCAGGAACTCGCCAAACTCCTCTTGCAAGTAGGTATAGCCTTTACCGTAGCCAAACGACTCGATGCTGACTTGGCGGTACTTCGCACAAATATAATCGATGCAAAAACTCTCCGCCCAGTCTGCCGTGTCGATAACGAGACTCTTGCATACTTCAGGGTAAGCTATGACTTCCTTGACTGTTGCAAGCAGTTCTTCCCAACCCGTAATCTTGATACGGCGAACGTCAAGTCTCGAAGTACCGCCTTCGGTATCCAAGAATAAAGCGTTCGGGAACTTTGCGGCGAGAGAGCTTTTGCCGACACCTTCTGCGCCATAGATGACTGTTTTGATAGGCGTTTTCTCTACGCCTGTGGTAATGTTTAACATTGGTTTTTATTCTCCTTTTTTGATAATGATTTCGGTTCTTGAATCCCCTTCGGGGACGAGTGTGGGTTGTCCTTTTGGACGAGTTACATAGTTGCCAACCAAGGTGTCGAACTGCGACTTGCCGACCATTTTTTGAATGTCGCTTATTGACAGCAGTTTCTTGGTGTAAGGGTCATACCCTGCATCGGTCAGTATTTTTCCAACGGCAACTTCGTCTGTTATCTTGCGCTTGGTCTGCGATTCCACGAGCTTGAACCCCAACCATCTGCGACCTTGCTCTATGGCTTTTTTCAGCGCATACTCCTTGACTGCTTCCGCATAGGCAATGACACTGTCGAGCTTCGGCAACACCGCTTCTATTTCCTCATCGGTCATAAGGTTCGGCTGTTTCATCTCGCCCACCGCACTGAAAGCCTCATCGTGGCGAGTTCTGCACGTTGCCTTCCCTGGGCAGTATTTGCACCACCAGCCACTTGCTGACTTGGGATTTTCGCTCATAGCGTTTTGCGCTGCCGGAACAAGTACATCTTTCTCCCACGCTTCGAGCTGTTCCGCCGTTACCGCGATTTCCGAAAAGTTATGAATACGCTCTTGGAAGATAACAAGACGTATCTGCTTTATGGGGTACACATCCTTGAATGCCTTGTACGCATACAGACCATAAATGGCAAGTTGACTGTTGAGCTGTCCGTCTTCTTCGGCGGTTACTTTGATGAACCCAGTCTTGTTGTCTATGACTGTTAACGTATCTCCTGCGATGATGCAACAGTCCACTGTGCCGTGGGTATCGGGCGCATAGTCCATTTCGAGATACTGCTCGATAAGCACAATAGGTTCTTTTCCCGTTCGCTTCCTTTCAAAATCCACCTGTTCCACAACATAAGTCGAGTAACTTTTTGCGAGATATTCCATCTCATCGTTGTAAAGATTGAGTGTTTTCTTTAACTCTCCCGCTATGGGCGCGACATTTGCATCGTAAGCCGTAAGTTTCAAAGACTCGTTGATGTACGCCTCCGCAAGCGCGTGGGTTTCTGTGCCGAACTGTGCGGCTTCACTGCCTTCATCTTCTTCCTTGTTTGCGAGGAACTTTGCAGCGAGTCCGCAGTGTACCCATTCCTTTGCACTGGGTGCTAGTATGCTATGCGTTCTCGGTGGCATTGCTCGTCCCTCCCGTATCTGAACTCTCGTCAGCTTCGACACCATCGATATCGGCTTTGAGTTTCTCCATCCCAACTGCATCGTTGGGTTGCTTGGTTACCTTGACATTTATTGCTTCGTCCGACTCGATAACCACTTTTACCTTTGCCATAAAATTACCTCCTGTTTTGTTAGGACTTATGCCCTTCATTACATAAGGAGTGGCAGCAGAGAAATTTCGGGTATCAGTGCAAAATTTCTTTTATTTTTTTTAATCCTCTGAAAAAGGACATAAAAAAACCTCTTATGCATTGCTAGTGCATAAGAGGTAAATTAGTTTTTATTTCATTTTAGTTCGCAAAAATTTGCGAGAATTTTTTTAAGGAAGAGTCCACTCTACTTTTTCTATTGCGTTAAGCTGTGCATTCCACGCATCTAGTCCCTGGTCATAGTATTCACGGATAAGGAAGTCATATGCTCCATCCATCTCGGTTGACAAATTAAGTCGCTTACCTGCAACTTCCAGGAGTTTGTGCGTTACGATAGGATGCAAATGCATTGCAGCGCAGATTGCCAACACCTCGCCTTTGCTGGGTTCCTTTTCACCAGACAGAAATTGTGCGATTTTATGGTCATTGATGTAACTTTCACTGTACAAACTATTATTGCTGAAACCATTTTCTTTCATTAAAAAAGCCAAAGACTCTGCAAATGAACCGTTCATATTTCTGACAAGATTGTTTGCTTCCTGTATTTCAAAAATCTCATCGCTTAAATCCGCTAATTGCGATGCACTTTCTAGTATTGCAGAGTTATGTTCATCCGCTGAATTTACATTGGAATTGAACTCCTTCCCCCTACTTCTAGCAAGGAAGCACATCGAATAATATCGGTCATTGAAGCTGTTATGATTTTTTCTCTCATGGTTAAAGACAAGACAGCACTCATCCATATGTTCGAGCGCATAATCTGTCAGTTCTTGCTTGCCAGTCTCTTTGTCTTTATAGGTGTACTTTTTATTGTTTATGACAAAGAAACCGCTAGCATAAACAATCGTCCGCTTTTCGAGGCAATCCCGAAGTTGCTTGTTAATCGTTCCATTTGCCACGGCATCATAGAAACTTGCCGAGAAGGATTGTTCAGGTTTAATCTTTGATGCGTTATAAAGATATGATTTCGTATGGCTATTGTCTATGTAATCGTGAATGCCCTTTAAATAATCATATCCCAATTCGAGCAACCGAATTTTGACGGAAGTTATTGTAACATCGAAAAATGTAGCTAGCCTATTTATAGTTTGCTCGTAAACTTTAACGAGACTGGTTTCGCCACTTGATATCACCTCTGCCTTTATTTGCTCGAATTTCAGCTTGGTCATATCGGCGGGCATAAGGATGCGCGGTGCGAGAGCATTTGCTTGCCACTCCATCCACTTGTATTCTTCCATCAAACTATCGTCTATGGTTTTTATATCTTCACCCAAGACTGTACAAGTAATATTTGACAGCGAAGAATTAAGTAAATGCAGTAAAGCAAAGAATTTCCTATGCAGTTCCCAGTGAACACACTCGTGTACAATGGTATTATTTAAAGACCCAACTCCATAATAAAAGAATGCATTGTTGTCACAAACAATAGTTCCGCGCTTAATCGTTACGGGTTTTCCATCTTTGTCCTTTGCATTTTTATCTATGAAATAACACTTACCGAACACCCCACCTTTAAGGTGTCCTGTTAGCACCTTTACCCCCATTGCCTTTACTAGTTTTGCAAGGGGTAACGCCATAGGCACTTCCAGAGCTTTGGGATAGTATTTTTTCAAAATTTGCGTTGCGTGATATTCTAAATCTTTCTCTTGAATATACGGAACGAAATTCTTTGTGGAAGCGGCTTGAATTCTAAAGCTCTCTCTGTCCTCAAGCAATCGAACATCGACAACTTCCATATCCTGGAACTGGTCTATGAACCTTGCTTTCAACTTCATACTCAACCAAAGTAAAGCTGTGTCTTGGTCGATGTCCCCTTTGCGCTTACCATACGCATAACCAGTTATAATAACAGAAACCGATACCGCACAGTGAATATAAACATAGTCATCTTTCAATGCTTCCGTATAAAGGCTAGTAATAGTACAAGAATCTAACTCCGGTTCTTCTGTTGTGAAAGGAATATAGTTGGTTTTGAAATCTAACTTGTGTTGCGCAATATAACCCGAGGCGGATTCTGCCAACAAGTCGTAAAAATTATCGGTGAGATATTCAGCTAAAGTCCTATATTTCGTCTTCGCCACTTTCCCTTCGCTCCTTTTGATTTATTATATCAAAATTGGAGCATAAAAGCAACTTTTCTACATATGCCCTTGTTATTGCAGAATATCTTTTAATTTTTTCAAAATTCTCTGCAACCGTTCTGTGAACGAGCTGTTGGCAATGCCGAGCGACTTGGCAACTTCACTTTTTTTTCGCCGTTGAAATATACTCGGCGGATGATTTCTTGTTGTTCTGCAGTAAGTTGCGAAATAGCCTTGCACAATTCCGCCTTTTCCTCGTCTTCTTCCAAAGTGTCTGGGGCGGCAAACTGTACACCTTGCGCTTCCATTGCTTCGAGCGAACAGTTGTGTTTTCTATTCCTCCAGTCTTGTCTCCACTGCTCACGCTTGCTCTCCGCTTCAATCTCCAAGTACGCCGAAGCAAAGCTCTCCTCTACTTCAATCTCCGTTACCTTACCGTTGATTTCACATTTGATAGTTGTCATAAAAAAGCACCTCCGCTTGAATTTCTTGTTCAAGACAGAAGTGCCTTTCTATCCGCCGAAAAGAGCGCGACAAAATTAAGGTGGTATTACTTCCATCTTGATTTTGTAGCTCTCCCGATTGCGACGGCAAAGTTACCTATTAATTTTATTTTGCGTACCCACGCAATTTCCGAGTAGCTAGTTCGGATGAGTACGCACAAATTATACAATTTTTATTTTTCTGTGTTTCGCAGATTTTTGCGAACCTTTTTACGATTAAATTGTAGCCTGTAAAATGTCCGCTTTTGTCCGCTTTTTACTTTGCACCCTAGAAAACAAAAAAGGCTACCGACAAACGATAGACTCCCTCTCTGGGAATTCTCGTTCATCGGTAGCCTCTCAAATAATCTTTGGATAAACCTTAAACCGCCTTATTGCATAGTATCCGCTGGGTTTATACTTGTCCCTATTTCAGACCGACCATCGTCCTGTTGCAACGTTTTTTATTAAATTGTGATTTCCGTTATTGAATTAATACTTCGCCTTCGGGTGCGAATATGTCCATTTGAACGTGTCTTCGGCTCATCACTTTTGAAACCGTCATTGTCTTGCATCTAGGACACACCCACTTGGCTTTTCCTTCAGCGTCCCGCCACACGATGATTTTTTGATGGCAATTCGGACACTCCGTTTCGACTGGTTTACAGCCATACTTCTGCATTAAACTACCCTCCTTGTCCCTGTAGTACGAACGATTGATTTTATCAAACTTTCTTGCGTGGTCGGGACTTCCAACGCTAAAGTAAGACTTCTTTCGTACCTGATATGATTATACCATAGCAACGGGGCATTTGCTTAAATGGTATTCATTTTACTTGTGCAACCAACTGCTGCGGTGTCAGGAGGGGAATTCTAACAGGTCGCTTGAACCTTGGTACTTGCTGTTCGCTATGACAGCTCTCGCAGATGTACCTACCCTCCGTCTCGTAAAGATAAAGGTTTTTGTTTTCCGTTCCACACTTTGGACACTTCACGTCAAATTGCTCCACGCTTCTTTACCTCCGTACTTCGTTTTGCTATGTCTATAAGCCGCGCATCGGCTTGTCCGTTCACGCCCATTACATACAAATCCTGAACATCCTCTTGCTTGTAGTCATAGGTCAAAGCACCATTCTCTGCTTCTTTGTACCTAAACCTTAACTTGCAACCAGGGCATTGACTCCGCTTGAATCTACGCCCAAAGTCCAGCTCCATTTTACAGCCACACCTAATACAATACTGGGTTATTTTCATTATACCACCTCCATCTATGTTTCTCGCAGTTTTATGTCATAAATATTGTCGAAGTACACCTTTTCCGACCCCAACAACAGATATTTGTGTGTAAAATCAATCGCCTTCACATACCCTTTCGATACCACCTCGTGATAAGCGCGATAATGAAGGACTTCTGCTTCCATTCCAATCTCCACCCTACCGAGTATGCTTGAAATATACTCTATGGTGTCTTCGGAAAGCTCTCTCTTTTCTACGCGGTTATGCCGTTCTTCTCGTATCACCAAGGCTTCTTTTAAACCCTTCATAGCATCAAACGGCATAAATTGTTTAGCTCTTTCTTGTCGTGTCATCGTAACCTGCCCTGTGTCCGCCTATGAAAGTATTACGCTCTCGTTGCGTTGCACCATCCATATAGTTTAGACCTCGTAATATAGCGTTCTTTCCGTATTTATCGGCTATTTCCAAGAACGCTTGCTCTCGCTTTTTTTCACGCTCGACTTCTTCAAAATCCGTAAATAAATCATACCCTTCGCACCCCTCATCACACACGGAGAAATCTATGCCAAGTCTGCGAATTGGGGTAGTCTTGTCCGTTGTTCGCTCAAAAAGCTCTTCCACATAAGGCACTATCTTTGAGTATAGACTGGTTGTTATAAGCATCTTTTTTGAACCACCTGTACTCTCTCGACCACCATAAGTGTAACCGACATAAATGCCAACCCTATTCGTGATCACTTTTCTGCGCATCATTTCATGACAACCGTTTAGCACCATTTCCAACATTACAACCTTCGCTTCTTCATAGGTATAGTCCTTTGGCAGAACTTGCGAGAAAGATACGGAATGGCTTTTGCTATGGTAGTTTTTGATGTCCTTGATTAAGCACGGCTCTCTACCCCATGCGTGGTCGATGAGCAGTTCTGCGTTAACGCCGAAAACCTTGTACAATAAGTCCGTTGGTGCTTTCGCTATATGCTCCATATCGTTAATTCCATATCTGACAAGTCTGCGCTCTGTACCACTTGCTATCTGCCAAAAATCGGTTATTGGCTTATGCGTCCACAAGGTTTTTTTATACAGCTCTTCGTCCAAATAACCGATGTGGTCTTTGCTATGCTTTGCCGTGATATCCAAAGCTATCTTCGCAAGATAAAGGTTCGTCCCTATCCCGGCGGTAGATGGTATCCGCTTTTTATAAGCAATTTCGTTCATCAGCTTTTTGGCGAAAGAAACTGCATCTGTATTGTATAGTCCTAGGTAGTCCGTAACGTCGATGAACGACTCGTCAATCGAATAGACGTGAATGTCCTGGGGGTCAAAATAGTTAAGATAGATTTCGTAAATGTCCGCTGCGTAGTCAATATACAACTGCATACGCGGCAACGCACGGATGAAATCAATGTTCTTCGGTATTTCCGACATTCTGCATCGATTCTTAATTCCTTGCGCTTTCATCTTCGGCGTAATGGCAAGGCATAAAGCATTCTTCCCACGGGTTTCGTCCACAACAGCAAGGTTGGTTTCAAAAGGATTCAACCCACGCTCCGCACACTCTACGCTTGCGTAGAATGTCTTCATGTCTATGCAGAAATATAATCTCTGCTTGTCCGCCATTAGCCACCGCCTTTAAATTAAATCTTTCAAAACCTTAACTGCTACTCCTTGAACTGACAGCTCGTCCACATAAATGTCTTTCAGCGTTTCGTTCTCGGGGTGCAGATAATAACGCTGTCTACGTTCGTTGAACTCTAACCGCTTGAGCGTGTTTTCGTTTTCAACGAGCGCAACTACTATATCCCCAACTTCTGCGGTTTGTTGCTGCCTTATAAGCACAAGGTCACCATCGTCTATTCCCGCATCCACCATTGAGTTTCCGCTTGCCTTCAAGAGATAAAACTTCCCTTGACTTATCATCGACTCTGGAAGCCGTATGTACCCCTCTATGCATTCTTCGCACTCGGTTAAGGGGCCACAAGGAACAGCGCCTACGATTGCCACGGAACGCATCGCTCGGTCTGTCATTGCAAGAGCATTTGACTCGTAGCCGTTCCGTCCCCGTGAAATCCGCCCTTCCAAAACAAGTGTCTGAATGTACCGATGCGTGTTCGTTGGACTGATGCCTAGCTCGTCTGCGATGTCTCGCACCGTGGGACCGTAACCATGCTTATCGCAGCACTCCTCTATGTATTCCTGTATGCGCTCCAACAACTCTTGATTTTTAGTTCTCATCTGTACCTCTCTTTTCTAAAAGGAACAGCCGTTCCGTTTAGAGTACCGTTATTATACTACTCGAACATTTGTTTGTCAATAGCTAGGTGTCATAGTTTTATGACTTTGAAAAAAAATTTTTAAAGTGATCGAATTCGACCAGGTTTTTGTAACCCCCTTTTTACGCTTATATTGTAAGAACTTACTCCTCTCTTGGTACTCTTAGAGAGAGGGGGTTAACACCCAATGCAGTATATATAGGAGACTTGTGTCCCCCAAGTTACTCTTTAAGTGAAAACCCCGCCCCCTCTTACTCTTTAAGTGTAAGGGGGTTACCCCTTTTTACTCTTTAGGTAGAAACCACTGCTTCGGCGGTGGCTTTTATAATTTTTTTAAGGAGCATATCTTTATGCAAAATTTCTCTTTTCTTGACCAGTTGCTTGAAACCTACAAGGCTTTGATGCCGAAAACCGTGTACCTTGTGAAAAACAAAAAACGGTATGACGAAGCGGTAAAAGCTATCTGCGAAATCGCCTCGTGCGCTGTGGATGCGGACAGCGATGCCAAGGTCAAAGTATCCCTCGACCCCCTCGCGGGTTCTTCACTGTGCTTGGAAGTTACCACTTCCTTGATAATCGTGGACTTGCTCGACAAGTTCTGCGCTGCGTTGAAAAAAGCAAACAACATTGAAGTGTACGCCAGAACGGACGGATTGATAAACTTCAACGTTGTCTTTGAGGACGCTTTCGTTGCCGCTCCCCCTTTCAGCAGCAAGGAGGTGAGACAATGAACACGGCAGTTACAAAGCACAGCGTTGAAAAAGCAAAAGAAAGACTCGGCGTCAACAAAAAGAACGCCGAGAAAAGAATCAACGATGCCCTTCGCCGGGGCAAGACTGCCGAGGACTTTTCCTCGTGGGAACGCTCGTTCCTTGAGCAAGAAGGTAAAGGTGGATGCCGTGCAGTTGCGTACAACGGTTTCTGCTACATAATCAGTCCCTTAGCCACTTGCGTTACCCTTTACCCGCTTCCTTCTTGGTTCGGACGAAAGAAGCATTTTGACGGAAAGGAAAAAATCCGCAACCCCAAAAAGTACAATAAAATCCACCTTACGGCGGATGCTAGGAGCGTATTATGAAAAACGATGACTTCAACATTTGGCGCGACCTTTTCGGTTCCCACGACATGGACTTTGACGGGGACGTCGATTTTGAGGATGTTGACCTTGAAGATGACATCTTTGACGAAACCGAGCGCAAGCTACACCCCCACATATCTTTTGATTTCGATGATGATGACGATGACTTTTAACGATTGACATTTCACTTGGCTTTGTGTATAATAAACATAGAGCATTCGTCCTCACTGCAGTGTTAGGACTGTTATTGGACGGATTGCTCTGCTTCTGTCGGTATAGCCAAGAGGTCGTATCGTCGGGCGAATAACCCGAAGCTGTTGGTTAGACTCCAACTGCCACTATATCGACTACTTTGTAAAGTTCCACCCAGGGCAATATTGCCCTGGGTGTTTTCTTTTGCTTTATAGGCTCTTTATGTATTCGCTGAACTTTACCTTGCGCACGTTTGCATATTGTGGCGCTATCCAAGCGAACATAGCAACATTGGCGAGTTTGCCATCAGCGTGAATAGACAAATGGAAAAAGTCCGTTCCTTTACGCGGTTTGATTTCTTCACCGTTTAACCAAACACACCCAAGGTCTTTCGCCCACTGAAGGAACTTCCGCCCCTCCTTCTTCATATCCAATAACTCAAACCAAACGCACGATTCGCTGCCGCATACATCCTTGTAAGTCATTTTTAATTCCTCCTATGATTATTCCATAAAGAGGTCAAAAAAACTCCCATCGTACAATGGGAGAATTATAGCGTTATTATTCTACCCATCGTTCAGCCTTTAGCACCTTTCCTTTCGGTAGGTTGCTGTGCGGTCATAGGGGCTGTCCCTTACGCACTCTTTATGGTGGTTTTATTATACTTGATTTAGACTTCGCTGTCAAATAAAAGGTGTCGTACTTTTAAGTCAACTATTCTAAAAATTCGAATAGTTGAGCTTAATCAGTCACTTCATCAAAAATGGGGTCATCAAAAAACTCCTTAAGGCTCACTCCCATGGTTGACAAAATGTCATATAGCAAATTTAACATTACTTTATTTTGTTTATGATTAAGCAAGTTCGACAGTGTTGATTTAGCTATTCCACCATCTCTATTCAAACTATATAAAGAGGCATTTTTGTCTTTCATAATGGTCTCAAGTCTAATTAAAACAGCATCTATGAGCTTCATTTTACATCTCCCATCGGTTCAATAGACTGAACTACCCTCACATTATAGAGTATTACCTAATAATTATGGGTTCAGCCGACTGAACTGCTTTTCGCTATAGAGCTATCCACCGTAAAGCTAAAAAAAGATGACGAAATAATTCGCCATCGAATTTACTTTTCTAATGAACCGAAGCAATCTCACACTGCTATAAAATGGTTGAATTATTTTATTACAAGTTGTATAATAGTTCGGTGTACTGAACCATATAGGAGATTAATTATGATTCGTATTAAGAAACATTTAATAGTTTTATTACTCCTTAGTATCCTTGCGACTCTATCTGTTCTCTCTATGTCCACTACCTTTGTCGCAAATGCGATGAGCGATGATTGGTATCCGCCGACTTGCGAATGCAGTTTCGGTGAGTCCTCCGCGACCCTAGCTTCAAAATCAACTGCTATAAACTATGGCAACGGAACAGCATCTTTGACCACAACCTATATATTCTCCGCTTCTACGCCCACCGAGCTAACTTGCACTCTCCCTGTCTTTTGTAGGCAATTTGAACTTTCAACTTACGAAGCCTCTTTACGGTTAAACGGCTCCATAGTTACCCCCGGCTATGGTTACGGGAGTCTCGCGGCGCGATTCTTTGGATGTGAAACATACTCCGATGTCCTTTCGCTGCGAGAAACATTATCCGAATTAGATTCGAGTATAATGGTTCATCGGTTCATCGTTTCTGCCACGGAGGACACTAGCTTTTCTTTTTCTCTTCAAGAAAAAGACCATATCATGCACTCTTTTGGTCGACATTCTTATTCCTCTAATACTCGATTATTTGAAGTAAACATTACCCCCAATTTTCCTGGTTCTTTCCTAGTCTTCGGCAACAAACCAACCCTTGATACCACCGAATTCTGCAAAGTAGATTATACCGAACTGACACTGAATGAATATATAAGCGAGTCAGTTGAATTCCTAACAGAGATGACGAACGGCTATGACTGCACAGACATCGTCACGCATAGACTGAACGAATTTCTTTCATCCAACAATCGTATTTCTGATGACCTTTTTCTTGACAGTGTTTCACTGTCCACATATGGTTTTCTTGACTATACACTTCCGCTTCCCGTGGGTGAATCTACAATAGTAGTCGAACAACCGATGGCGGTTGGATTGAACAGTCTCTTTACCCCTAGAGTATATGTTGGTAAGATTTATGCCCCGGCACAAACCGCTCCTCTGTCATTCTCCGTAACAACCGAGCAATTTGTTGTTGATTCCACGCTTACACTGAAAAATAATGCTTACAGCGGAGATGCATCAGAATCGATTACGATTGCATTTTGCGAAGTCCAAAACCCAGACCTCGTCAATGATGCTGCGCCAGTCAAATGGGAACCTTGGCGCATTGCCGTGGTCAGCGTTTGCGGTGTCATAGGTTTAGCAAGTATAGTCACATTTTTGGTTTTCGTAGTTCCTTGGAAAAAAATCAAAAGACGAAAATAATCACCGCAAAACGGAATTATATGACAAGTTAAAAGCGACCCAGGTGGTCGCTTTCTTTTTCCTATTATGCGGCTATAAAGCAGTTGGAGAATTACGAAACCCACCATTGCTATAGTAGAATTTTAGGTTTACATTACATTTAAAAATACTCAATTCTATAAATCATCTCTTTTATGGTTGGGAATACTACTTCTCTTTCTTCCCCACGAGCTATCCATATCTTTGATGCAAATTTGTTATTATAGAATTCTTGAAAGCCTTCCAAATCAAACCCCACCATATTAGGTGGGATATTACAATATAATCTTGTCATACACCCATAAAGTTTGCTTTCAATATAAGAAATTTCTTTATTTTTACTCCAAGAAACGAAAATATCATTATAGATTGGCTCAATATGCTTTTTCTTTGTTGGACTTGGATAACCCAAATAACGATAAACCTTTCCATGATAAACTAAACTGCTTACCAAGTCCCGCTCGTCTTGTGTTGGACATATTTTTTCATCTTGTAGCAACGCAATCAAAGAACTTAATGATCGATAAAAATCCTGGAAGATTGCCGTTTCAGCACTTGTTTTCTTATTCCCGACATAAGTATTTCCAACCCAATACTCCAAAAATCCTGCAATACCATCACATAAAATCTCAAAGAAATCGTTCCTAATAATTAACTTCTTCCTCTGCTCTATATAAGCCTTAACGGCGATTGTATACATTTGTAACGTGCTATAATCCATATTTTTTAGCTGACCACTCGCTTTTAATTAAAACCCTATTCTCCGGGGTCTACCATTCGAAGGCGGAGAATTGATTTCCTCAGTGTGCTGACAAGTCGGGTAATTCGAGCATCCATAGAACTTGCCGAATCTGCCACTGCGCTCAACCATAAAACCACCGCATACACGGCACTTTCTAGGATTTTCAAGAACTGCCGTATCATTGACTGTATAATCGCACTGCGGATAGTTGGAACAGCCTAGGAAGTATCTATTCCTTTCCTCGTTCTTACGAACCACAAGTCGACCCGTTTTACACCTAGGGCAATCCACCACTGTTGTTATTTTCAAACACTCTCCTATCTCAATAGTAATGTTCGGATTATTCTTCAAATCCTCGAAAAAGACGGAAGGTTTATTGTTGTCCGTTAACACTATAAACCGATTCTTTGTTCAAGTCATAGCAACATAGAAAAGCCTGCGTTCCTCGCCAAATAAATAATTATCGGCATTACTCAAAACTAGTTCGAGCATTGGGTCATCGGAGATTTTGTTGGGGAAGCCAAGCGTAGAGTTCTGGAAATTCAGCAATATGACATTGTCTGCTTCCAGTCCCTTTGCCCTATGAACAGTCAAGAACGATATCGGTGTATTTGGTGATTTCTTGTAAACATAGCGTTCTGATGCCTTACTCCTACGCTCATAAAACAAACCAGACGCATCAAGCATTTCCGAATCATATGCGGTTCGTCCAAGCAAAAGAATGGACTGCCCTTCATAGTTTTTTACGAGTTCGGTTATAGCTTTATCCAAAGCTCTAAAGGGATTATCATCGTACATCCAAAAAGTGATGGGATGGTTTAAGTGCTTAGATGATACTAGGTTCTTCTGCATTTGGCGTGGATTCATTTGAATAAATGCTCCCGCCACATTTATTAGTTCCTGCGAATTACGATATGTACGCTCGAGCTTCATTATCGATGTTTTGCCACTGTAATATTTGTTGAAGTCTGTAAACAAGGAAATGTCGCTTCCTGCAAATCTATAAATAGACTGCCAGTCATCACCTACACACAGTAGTTTGGCATGTGTTTGGTCTAGGATTGCCTTCACCAACTTATAACGAGCGACAGAAATATCTTGATATTCGTCTATGATGACATACTTGTACGGTGCAACCTTAAACCCAGTCCGTATAGCTTCTGCTGCCATATTAATCATATCCGAAAAGTCAATCATATGATTTTCTTCAAGATACCTGTCGTAGGCTTCAAGCAAAGGTTTTATAAGCAACACAAACAGCGCAATGCGCCTTTGAAAGTACGAGTTCAAATACCGCGATTTCTTTTCCCTTAATTTTTCCAATTCCGCTATGCGATATGCGTTGGATTTAAATAAAGCCAAAAACGTGCCGCAGAGCTTCTTAAACTCTGAAAAGTAAGCATCTGATTGCGTTTTATAGATTGAGTCGAAAACCTCACGATAGTCCACCTCTTTCAGCTTGACTCCGTTCTGTCGCAACAACGCTTCCAACTTTTCTAAAAGCACACCTTGGCTTGAATAGTACGAATAGGTCTCTATAAGTTTTGTGCCATTTATGCGGTGTTGTTGCCGTTTCCAAGCCATACCTTCGAGGTACTTCTTCTCTTCTATGTCGGAAAGCCACGGGAGCTTGCCGTTTTTATTTACGCCGAAATGCTCGATGAAAATATCGTAATCCGGCAAATAAAAGTCTGGTCTATATACCTTGAAATTCGCATCGTTGGTTTGGTAGGGATATTTTGACTCGTACTCGTACCGCACCCCGTTAAGGAATAGAAAGTTTGCAATGCTCACTTCCTCAAGGCTCTTTACTCTCTCACCGCGGAGCGTATGCTTCGACTCACGGTTCTCCGCCACTGAAGAATCGACAAGCTGCGTTCTATCGAACTTGGACTTTATGGTTTCAAAGTCCATTCCCTTCTCGTAAGCATAGGCTTCGCCCAAAGAGTCGAAGTTGTCCATATTTGCAGGGATATGTAGATAGTACGCAAAATACTCAAGAAGCAGTTTGATGGTTTCAGGCTGCTTCAACAGTTCCTTTTCAAAATACTGGTTCACAAACTTCGAGGTATCTTCCAACACATCCAGGCTTTCGTTCCTCGCCTTTTTAAGCGTGTCCAAACCGAGCTTATGGAAGGTTGTTGCTGTGATAGGAATACCGAGTCTGTTAGATATACGCTCGGTCATTTCATCGGCTGATTTCCTAGTAAACGCAATCAGCAGAATTTCGCCAGGAGCGACCTTTTTTACTTCGCAAAGGTATTTGACCTTCCCCGAAATCGTGAGCGTTTTACCGCTTCCTGCGCCCGCCAGAACGAGCGTATTGTCCTCGGCGGAAACTACCACATCTTGCTGCTGCGAATCTAGGCTTTTTCCATCGATATTCGCAAGTAAAACGAACTGTCTTTTTTTCTCCGCAGCAACGAACTCTGCGTTCCATTTGGAGAAGATATTATTAAGGTTTCCGTATGTTTGCTTGAAGCTATTAACGAGCCGATTAGTTTCCGTTTCTGCGTAATAATGCAGTTGCTTGAACTCTTGGTAGGTCGGCTTCCATTCTTCTTGAATCGCCTTTATCTGCGAACCGCAAACATACCCCTGGACTTTTAAACTTTGGATGGCAGCAGAAAAAGCACCGCAGATGCCTTGAATCCTTTCCAAGTGTTCTGCCGCGATAGCAATTTGGAGAGCCTTTAGCTTCTTGGCTTTTACGGCTCTCCAAATCAACACAGCAATAACAACTAGTGCTACTGCTCCTATTCCTAACCCAATGTAGAGACCTATCATTTAACTCCTATTACTCAAAAATCTGTTTTATGGCTTTACGCAAGTTTTCAGCAGTTTTATTAGAATCATCTTCAAATATAAACGGAAGCCTTACAAGGTAAAGCTGAATTTTGGAATGTCCATCCCCCATATGCACTTTACCCGTAACTGGATGTGGCTCAATGTCTTCATATCTAAACATAGGATACAGCAAATAGACTTTTTTTAACCCACGTTTTTCTGCATATGTCAACACTTGATAAATATCAGCCGTAGAAACTTTGGTGCTTATTATCGTATCAAAATTGCTATTGCCCTCAAATCTATCAAGCATTTTGTATTTTGTATCAAGAACGAAGACACCTTTTTCCTTATGTTCTACCAGAATGTCGTGTCGCATCGTCAGTGCTTTTCCGTAGGATTGCCCTGCATACTCTACTTCTTCGAACACAGACATCTCGCTTGCTTGCAATGTAACTTTAGCTTCGCCGTGAAGAACGTGGTGCATAAAGCCACCAATAAAGCCTTCAAACAATATTTCCGTAGGAAACATAAAGCAAAATGACTCGTTGTTGTCGACATTGTAAGATGAAGTTTTATTCAGCAAAAACATCTTACTCATACTCAAAATAATCGAGTAATGCCTATGAAGACGGCTCAAGCGCACAGTATCGCAATCGTGCGGTGTACACCTAATATCCGAGACATCGTTCAACTTCATCAAAATGTGACGGACTGCCTTTTGATTTTTTGGTGAGAGGTTTTCACTCATTAAACCTTTACAAGTGTACTTGATAATTCGGTTTAATACGTTGTCAAATTCGAAATTTGAGTATGTACATTGGAACTTGTCCAGTTGCCCGTTGGGATACTTCCGCGTGAAGTAATCCTTGAAATCAACTTTACCTTTAATCGCAGAACAGTCTTCTGTCTGTTCTTCATATCGGTAAAATAAGCCACGGTCTAATGCGTTCTTAACATACCGCACATAAAGCGTTATAAACAGCTCACGGAGGTCATTACAATCCTCGAATTCGCTGTCAATGCTTATGTATGGATAATCCATTTTCCCACAGTACTCAATCCATCTTACTAAATTTTTCATAAGGTGATGGAGGTCTAATTCATCTCTTTCGTTGTCTCCACTGTCCGTTCGAAAGACTTTTGGAAAAATGTTAAGCTGTTGTCCTTTGAATACTATCGTACCGATATAGTTGTTGGTTCTAATGCCCCTTGCACCCTTCATTTCAAGGAACTGCTGCGAACTCGTTACTTGACCATCATCATAGAACACCGAACGTTGCTCCCAGTTAAGTTGCAAAAAGGTAGCCAACTCATCAAGTGATGCTTGGCTTCGCCACTCTGCCGGGAGCTTTGAAAGTCCTATTAGTGATTCTTCAAAGTAATTGAGTATCATCAATTCTTACCATTAACCTTTTTTAACAAGTTTCATTCTGCCAACTGTATTGTCCGCAATATCGAAGTCGTACCCTTCCACCGCTTTTTTAATTTGCTCTTTTACCTTCTTTGCATTGTCATAGAAATACTCATAAAGCAAAGGTATGATTGCATTGTTCATTATTTCGCATAAATCATCCTTTGTCTTTCCAATAAAGTATGCATGTCCTATAAGCAAATCTGTGCTATCCAAGGCTTCTACCAAACCTTTATTCAGCCTTTCCAATACTGTTTTTAAAGTCGTATCTGCCACGGTTGAATAATCGGGTGTAATTTCTATGAATTGGAACCGCCTTCTCAACGCAGCATCTATCAAAGAAATTGACTTGTCTGCGCTATTCATCGTTCCTATAATGTAAAGGTTGTTGGGAACAGCAAACGACTCACCCGAAGGAAGCGTAACACTTATTGCGTTGACTTCGCCCCATCTTTTGTCATCTTCTATGAGCGTGATTAATTCACCGAAAACTTTAGAGATATTTGCCCTATTAATTTCGTCTATGATTATTACGTAGTCGTTTGTCTCATCCATCATAGCTTTATCTGCTATGCGTTTGAACACTCCGTCTATGGTTTTAAACTCCATTTTTTCAGACGAGGTATCGGGGCGCAAGCCTTGTATGAATTCCTCATATCCATAGCTTTGATGGAATGTCGTAAACACAATTTGCCCAGTCTTTATCAACTCTTTATAACGGCTCATCAATGCCGCCCTTTCTTCCGCTGATTTTTGAGCTGTGTCTATCTCTCTATCCTCAATTATTGCTAACGCATATTCAGCAGTCGAGTATGTTTTACCAGTGCCGGGCGCACCATACAGAATGCTATTCAACGGATGGGTTTTATTTGCCCTCGGCGCTCTATCAATTAAGACATACTTCTCTTTACTATTCTCCTGCTCATCTAACTCAACTACTCTATTGTGGAGAATATCGAAAATAACGGACTTATATTCGTTTAACGAGAAAATAGAACGGGTCGCATAGAAGGCTTTATGCAAGTCGTGCGGAAGGTCTTGATATGCAACATCCTTCAGCCACTTCACATTTTTATTATGCGCATAGTCTGCATCTTGATTTGGAGTCTCCTGGGTAAAATAATATTCCGAAGTAATTTGACCTATATGCGCAGACTTTCCATCTCCAAAAACGACATAATCACCAACTTTGAGCTTATCCAAAAAACTCCAAATTTGACTTACATCTTGTCCACGTCCACGGGTCGTTTTTTCGGGATACTTCTCATCATAAAGCACACCCAATTCTTCTTTGGATGCAATATGGCTTAAATCACCAAGGATACCCCACCCAATGCAGATATGCGGATTAGTTGGATTTAAAGCATCATTCAAATTGGTTATGTGCAACCCCATTACATTGTGTTCTAGGATTTCATAGAATTCATCACCTTTGGAGTTTGCACCCTCACCATTTTCAAAGACTGTATGGTTTGTATCGCTGAACGGAACTCTAATCATATCTCCCTCCATAGCTTTTTCTTTATCGATTACTTGCGAAATATAGTCAAACATTAACTCGCCTAGTCGCTCATTATGCAAATAAAAATAGGCAGCAACCAAACGGTCAAGGGTAATAAACGGAGCAAAACACCCAAACGGAATATCGCTTACATATTCTTTTAAGGAGTTCTTCGGTGCTTCACTTATTCCAAAGCAATGATTATATAGTGTTTTAATCAGCGCAGTTGGCGTTGCTTTATAAACTTCAACCTTTGGAAAGATTTCAAACAATCCTTTCCGTATATCACAGAGATAATTGTAAAAATCTGCGTTCTGCCGTGGAGAACCTCCCATAATAGGGGCTGCACTCATTCCCTTTCCGTTTTCAGCAATATAATTTATGAAATTGATGTGTTTCGGGATATACCTTAATATTGACTTCTTCTCACCAAACTGAAATATCGGTGTATCATTGAGACAGTTAAATAAGCTACTTAAATATACCGCCCCACTTTCAATCTTAACCCGTGTCTTTGGAACTGTTGAGTCGACATCGTATATTCTTTCGCCAACCAGTCTAGTGACCAAATTATCCGTTAATTCATCGTAACTTTCCAAAGGCGAAAGGTATTCATAGCATTCCGCACATGTGATAAACCTTTCGGATTCATCGATATTTAGCTTTGCCATTTTTGAAAAGACAATAGATAAAAGCACTACAGGTTTAAGGTTTATTGCTTCATCCCTTGTTGTATTGCGTTTTGCAATTATCTCTAAAACAAATTCACTGTAATCGAAAAGTCCTAGTCTATACAGCAAAGCAGAATCACTCAATTGCCCATTGGGTCCAATGATACCGACATTGCGGGCAAAGGTTATCCTTGAACTCGCATTTCCGTCTAATGGAAAAAAGGATTTGATTGCTGAACCGTCAACCTCTTTCCCAGACTTTTTAATTTTCGATACTACCCCGATAAATTCGTCCACAAAGTTTTTTGTTATGTAGAACCTATTGTCGAGATACCATGCATATTGGTAGTTTCGCATTGTCAGTCTCCCAATTTTACATATTTCAAAATTTGCAAAATCAATGCCTTAAGTACAGGCACTGCGATTGAATTGCCCGACTGCCTATACATAATTCTGTCTTCATTGACAATTTTAAAGTCTTTAAATCCCATAAGCCTTAAGCACTCATCGGGTGTAAGTTTCCTTGCAACTGCATCCTCACCATTATACTTTCCAACATAAATATTAGGGTTTGTATAATGGGACGGCTTCGGCTTTTCAATTCTAAAATCTCCAGACCAGTTAATTTGCTGCACCGCCGTTTGACATCCAATAATGTCCCTATTTACTCTAGCTTTCCCTTGGTTACGTTCCCACTCCGTTACCCACTTGAATCCTTTTTCAGGAAGATAATATTCATCGGGAACATCTGCATCCAAATAAGCAGTTGCTTTTTTCGACAGAGGTTTTCTTTCTGGAAATTCAAAGCTAGTTATTCCTAACTCTTTTCTAATGCCAACCACAAATATCCTCTTGCGCATTTGCGGTAAATCATAATACTGTGCATCAAGTACCTTGTAAAAAATTTGATAGTTTAACGAATCGAAAACCTCACTGATAGTTTTCCATGTGCGACCAGAATCGTGACTCAACAAGCCTCTAACATTTTCGTAGATGAATACCTTTGGCTTTATTTCACTTACAAGCCTTGCGTATTCGTAAAACAATGTACCTCTCGTATCTTCCAACCCACGCTTTTTCCCATAGGTTGAAAAACTTTGACAAGGGCTGCCGCCAACGAATAAATCTACTTTACCCGCATAAGGAATACCGCTTAAAAACCGAACATCCTCGTACCAATTATCCTCGGTTATTTTATAGTTGGCGAAATAAGACTTCTTTACGTAGTTGATTTTTCCCGTTTGGTCGTACAGTTCTTCTATAACCTGTTTTTGAGTTTTCCCAGTTTTCTTGCTTTCATTTTTGATAATGTCAAGCAACTCCTCTTGAGACTGCTTTAAATATCTCTCGCCGTTATCACACGCAAACACGATATTGTGTTCCAGTCCAAGCTGTTTGAATGCTTGTTCAACAGCCCCAATCCCACTAAAAGCCGTAGCTAATTTTATCATTTCGTCTCCTCAAATTCAATACCTTTTTCTCGACAGAAGGCTTCGAACTTTTTTTCCGATATAAATTGTGGGTCTATACCTTGCGTTTCCCATCTTGCAACGGTAACTTGGGACACCCCTATTTCCTTGGCTAGCTTCTCTTGACTGAGGAACAGCTTCGCTCGAACTATCTTTACCTTATCAGCAAATGTCATTTAATATACCTCGATGTCATTGTATATCGTATTATATCATTTTTTGAGTTAGGAGTCAACCGAAAGCTGAACGAAAAGGTTAGTGTGACTGCGATTATTCACTCAAAAATCCGTAATCAAACTCCAAGAGGTAATCGTAAGGGAGAGCTTTTCGGATTTCATTATACAAGTCCACTAGGTCCTGGCTGTGTTCTTCCATCACAACGCCAATCGAAACTTCGTCTTCGGTTTTTATCGTGAGCCGGTCAGGTTCAGCATCGGCAACGAAATCATCATAGCACTGCTTGATTTGTTCTATCACCTTTTCAGCATTAGAAATAAAGGCGTTGGCTTGCTCGGGTGTGATGCGGTATCGAATTTTTCGCATCGTCTTATACTCCCACATTTGTCCCGTTTTCAGACCATAGGTCGTAAACCACACCATTCCATTTGCCTTGATTGTAAGCCTCTGCCTTTCCTCTTTGTCAGGCTCAAATGGACGATACCCGCCCTTTGATTTTTCGATTACAAGCGTTGTCATTTTAGCTTAATGGTTATGGTTCTATCTTTCAAATATCCACCACCGTTCTTGTAGTCCTTAAGCGAAATCCAACCCTCAACCGGAACTTGTTCAAGCGGGTTCTTACTATCACGATAATAAGCCTGATTGTGTGGTGTAAGTTTTACTTCGACACTTTCAAAGCTATCCGTGGTAGCAAGTTTGAAAAGCTCATCCATTCCAACGGGGCCTTCGCCAGTGTACGGTTCATATTGCTTGTTCACTCCCAGAACTTTCGATTCGAGCTTTACCGCAACTGGATGTTCAATGGGATTGTAAAATAATTTTTTCAATTTATAATTCCTCCGTATTTAGTTTATTTTCGAGAATTAGTGCCTCCAATTAGCAAACGGCAGTTGATTATATTTTGTTTCAAAGTCATTTAATAGGGCGCTCTCCATTTCCTTTGGGTTATCGCACGGCAAATACCACACTTCCAAATCTTCAAAATGTTGGATTTGCGCAATACTTCGTCCACCCCAGGCTGAGATAGGTTTACCGTTCCAAAATTCGATATGTTGTTGCATACGCTTTTCAACACTGCCTTCGCTTTTACCCAAATATAAAATATCTGCTTGGACGAGCAATTTCTGTTTTAATTTCTCAATATTTACAGTAGGGTCTTTTCCCTTGTACTTCCCTGCATTACTGGTTTGATTAAGAAGAATGTCTTGCATTTTTTCTGGACGCACAATAATGTAAATACCCTTAAAGTTGCCTCTGTCACTATCCAACTTTCCTATCGTTCCAGCATACTCAAATTGCTTATTCAAAAACATTCTCTTACTAATTTGATTGAGCATTACTATCTCTTTTTCTTCATGACCGACCAATTCTTCGATATAGTTATTGCCAAACGGCTTACCGCAATGCGGACAGATGTTGACGGTATAAACGTCATCGTTTGGATACAATACCGTTTTTATGACCACTCCGTTTTCGGCAGCAACTGCTTTTTCTTTTTCCAAAAAGTTGCCAGGCGAAACTACACACTGCTTTTCGTTCCTCTCCCATTTTCCATAGGCTGCCTTGAATTCCTTTTTACAATTCCAGCAGATAGCTTTGCAAATGTAGAGCGTTCTTTTAGCCCTCATATACTCACCTATCCTTCGTAGTTTCTCATCGATGCTTTTATGCGCTCTTTGAGTTCATCAATTACTGACTGTGGTGATGTAACTTTAAGGCTCTCACCAAAACCGATAACCCAAGCCAAGAACGGACTGCTCACTTGCACATCTACGGCAAACGATATCGTATCGGCATCGTGTTCATAGATTTTTACGCTTTCACCAAACTTGTCGAACACGGCATCCACTATACCCTTCTCGCCTATTAAATGCACTCGCTCGGTCTTTCCACGGTACATACCCACAAGGCTTCTTTGGTGCTTTGAAAGGTCAAAATCTGATGCTTCCTTGTTTGGTGTTATTTCGTCATCAAGCATCTTCACTTGCTCCATTCGGTCAACTCGATACTGCACTATATTGCCGTGGTAATCATTATAGCAGAATAAGTAGTATTTATCATCGTGAAAAACAGTCGCAACGGGGTTTACGATATACCACCGCTGTTCGTCTGGCTTCGATGTGCGCATACGATACTTCCGCTTGTGATGAAGGTCGTAGTCAAAATAATAAAAGCCAATCTTCCGCTTTTCGATAATGGCTTGGGAGATTTCATTCACGGAATAATAAATGCTTTCGTTGCTTCCTTTTACCGTTCCAAACTGCACGATGTTACTCTTCAAAACCTCTGCCCTTTGACTGCCAGCGAGTTGTGCAATCTTGTCTATAAGAACCGGGGTTTTCTTATCGGTGATGAAACTCGCAGCCTGAACCGCATCCATAAGGATTTGAATTTCTGGTATATCGAAGCTACGGTCTTCAACATAATATCCGTTGCTCTTTCCCTTCTTCACGAGTATCTCATAGCCGTTTACGTTCAATTCTTCGATGTTTCGATAGAGCGTTCTACGATCACAACTGATGCCACACGCTTCAAGTCTCGCAATAAGGTCGTGGGTACTCATTGGATGTTGCTCATCAGTTTCTTGACGAAGAATATCCCATATCTTCAAGTATTTAATTTTGGATACGCTCTCTGCTTTCATAGTCTGTCTCCCATTATGGACTTCTAGATTATATCACAATCCTCACCCCTTTGTCTAGTTTTACTGTCGCAAAAGTATGACACAAAATAACAAAATAAAACCCGCCATGATTAGGATTCTAAAATTTGCCCCGCACGGACTACCAGTCCGTTCGAACCCATCACCACAACGGTATTATTGAAAAATTATTGCGCATAAAATTTTAGCGCATTTCGCAATTTAATTTAGACTTTTCATAGGTCATAAAAACCCCAAATTTAGACTTTTCATAGAATGCACTTTCAACTCTAACCCCCATTTAGGGTTGTATCCTTTGCGGCAGTGAGTGTTTATCCTTGTTCCTATGAAAAGTCTAACCCCCTAAAAATGCCCATATTTAGGGCAATTTTGCTCTATTTTAGCCGTATTTAGGGTTAGACTTATATCGCTCAAACAAAGGGCTCTATGACGTGCACCACCTCGTCGAATTCCGGATACACAAGCCCCGCCCCTTCAGAAAACCTTCCGTATTTTCTTGCGTCGAGCGTTGTGCCGTCTAGCGCGCTTTCAAGCAGTTTTGTTTCCTTTTTGCATAAATAAGGGTTATCATCCCACGTCATAAACTCGTGCCATACTTCGGGGTTTTTGCGTATATTGAGGTATATCTCGTTATATACGAAAGTTTTGCCCTTCAACGGCGTCATCGTGCCGAAAATGTCGCCGCGCCTGTCAAGCACGCGCATCCGGCACTCCTCGTATATATCGCGCGGCGGCTCCTCGTCAAACCAAACGAAATCGAGCGAACT
>OFFU01000166.1_pt1 | contig 76495 bp, 64 predicted proteins | sample 1521451 | NCBI WGS metagenome assembly OFFU01 (sample SAMEA3504106, study PRJEB24116) | mouse gut metagenome | biome: mouse gut; feature: mouse-associated habitat; material: faeces | place: Denmark | collected 2011 | reverse complement strand
GCAGCAATGCCGGGAAAAAACATGCCTCAGCAGGTGTACGAGCCACAGGCGAAAGATACACCGATAGAACCCCTACGGCGAATGACGCCACCGCTGTCGACAATATTATATTGATGTAAAGACAATCCATGAGTACAAAACGCAACGAATGGCCTACCGCCGCGATCAATGCGCAATAGACATAAGCCCTACGCGGAGGTCGGCTTATAGCCGCAAAACCGATAGCTGCTATCGCAGCAAACAATGCATCCTGAAATATTTTTTCAACCATAGCTCACTTTTTTCTAAAACATTCCTACATTCATAAACATCATCCCACCGCAAAGACCTATTGACAGGCAGCACGTAAGCACCACAGCATCCACAAAACGGCTGAAAGCACATACGTAATGGCGATACAACATATCACTGAAAGAATTAAGCAATGGGATGCCTGGTACAAGATACAGCACACTCGTACCCAAAGCTATGAATGGAGTATTGCCCAACGAAAACAATATCCCTGTGGCTCCGAGCACCGAAGACACAAAAGAACATGCCATAAACACGGCTCTGACATCCCACCCCTTGTCAAGTAAAATCTGCTTAAGATAATATCCTGCAAGAGTGGCAATGAACACAACCACCATAGCCACAGCATCCCCGCCAAACAATCGACAAAACGACGCATTGGCAACAGAAGCGAGCAAAAGAACCAACCATTCGTTCTGACTGTCACCTTCAACTATATCAGCCATCTCCGCATGCGCATCCTCAAAGCCTATCCTGCCGTCAGCAATAGCCCAGCTCAACTCGCTCAACCTTGTGTTCATGTCAAAACTCACAGGCACACACCTCACCGACACCACAGCAGTCACCGCATCTTCATTCCTATTGTCCCATACCGACACATGTATATGCCTTGGCATGATCGACAATTCCACACGTGTCCCATAGGCTGCCGCTATGCGTTGCACATTCTTTTCAAGCCTGATACAAGTGGCACCACATCCATAAAGCCACGCACTATACTGCGATATGAACATACATACCTCCCTTGCCGAAGGACACACCTCACTCTTCACAGTCGTCATCATATTCCTCAGGTTTAACAGGATCTCCCGGAATAAAAAACACTTCCCTCTCACTACCAAGCTCAAAGAGCTTATGACCGCCCTTCGCATTAACGCGAAATCCATGAGCCAAACGCACAAAAACAATCAAAATAAACAAGCCTACCACACAGCTCCATGTAAGCATAGGAATATCCATAATCATAAAAGTTTATAAATTCTTTTATGCAAAGGAACAAACTTTAAGTTGAGCCAGCCACACCTGACATATGTATTTGTCGATAGCAACTATCGTTAAACGAAAAAACCGTCTGCCACAAGCAATGTGACCGACGGCCTAACAAACAAAAAATGAACGAACAAATAGTACCTCGGAGGGGAATCGAACCCCTATCTGAAAATTAGGAATTTCCCATTCTATCCATTGAACTACCAAGGCATCCATGCTCTGATAAAGCTTTGCAAAGTTACTCATTATTCAAGAATTCTCCAAATCCAAGTGTCAACTTTATCATTTGAAACACATAAAAAGCATCCACTTTTCACATTTAAATCTAATGAGAGTATCTAAATTATAAATTGTAATACAACAACTCTTGGTTTAATATTATTTAACTCAGGCTACGGATTTTCTTTGATTAAATTTAAGTAATTTTGCGTGTTATAAAACATAGTTTCACAGCACGCCTCATGATTAAAAGCACGATAGAGCAACTATTAACTGATGATTTTGCCGAAATTTGGCGTTTATTGAGCACTGATGAAAAGCATTTGCTCGCCGAAAATTTCACAATTCATCACTATAGAAAGAACCAGGTGATATATGCCGAAAAGGAGGAACCTGAGTTCTTATGGTGCCTTATTGAAGGTAAAGTAAAGAAATACAAAGACGGAATAGGCGGAAGATGCCAGATAATCAGGCTCATAAAGCCTATTGAATACTTCGGCTACCGCGCATATTTTGCAGGAGAACATTATGTGTCAAGCGCAGCAACCCTTGAGCCGTCCACCCTGGCAACCATCCCAATGTCTCTTGTGGAAAGCCTGATTGCCAACAACAACAAGCTTGCCATGTTCTTCATTCATGAGCTGTCGCGCAACCTCGGATCATCCGACACCAAGATTGTAAACCTCACACAGAAACACATCCGTGGCCGACTCGCTGAAGCCCTCATCGTACTTCTTGACAATTACGGTGTTGAGGAAGACGACAATATGACCCTGAAAATATATCTTGGCAGAGAGGACTTGGCGAACCTGTCCAATATGACCACATCCAATGCCATAAGGACCTTGAGTCAATTTGTCAACGATCATCTGATAGTTGTTGACGGACGCAAGATAAAGATACTAAACGAACCTCAGCTCCGTAAGATCTCAAAACACGGATAATCAGCTCTCGAAGACACCCTTTCCGATATATGGCAAGCACCCCTAAATTCGCATCCAAGATAGGTCTTATCGCCGCCACAGTAGGATCTGCCGTAGGCTTAGGCAACGTATGGAGGTTTCCGGCCGAAGTACAGAGCAACGGCGGAGCAGCGTTCTTGCTGATATACATCATATGCATATTCCTGTTAGGCATCCCTGTCATGACTGCCGAATTTGCTCTCGGAAGGGGTGGCGAGTCCGATGCTGCCGGAGTGTATGCGCGAGTTACACCCGGGCGTAAAGGGTGGTGGCTCGCCGGAGTGCTCGCAATAACGGCATCCTACCTTATATTGTCTTTCTATATGGTAGTGTCCGGATGGACGTTTGAATATCTCGTACAGTCAATAACAGGCGACCTGTACTCCTCACCCTCCATCGGAGAAGAGGCATTCAAGGAACGTATGGGAAGCTACATCACCGGCACCTATCGCCCCATAGTCATGACTGTCATAATGATAGCTGCAAACATATATGTTCTGCTGCGAGGCGTGCAGGCAGGCATAGAAAAGATGTCGAACGTCATGATGCCTGTGCTTTTTTTATTGCTACTGATATTCTGTGGCGTATCTCTGTCGCTCGACAAGGCACCCGAGGGTCTTGAATTCTTCCTTAAGCCTGATTTTTCAGTAATAACACCCGGCACAGTAGTCAATGCTTTGGGCCAGGCATTCTTCTCGCTGAGCCTTGCAATGGGAATCCTTGTGACATATGCCAGCTACTATCCTGCTGAAGCCAGACTCACCCGCACAGCCGTCACAGTGTCACTTCTGGATCTCATGGTTGCATTCTTTATGGGCATAATCATCTTTCCGGCAGTCATGACGTTCGGTTTGCAGGACAGCAATCTTGCCGGTTCAGCCCTTGTATTCATCACATTGCCCGAGATATTCGCACAGATGGGAGGCACACGCCTTTGGTCATCACTGTTCTTCCTGCTCCTGACACTTGCTGCATTCACTTCCACCATATCACTTGCAGAAGTATCCGTAGCCTTCATGCAGAAACGTGCCGGGATGTCACGTACAGCGGCTGTACTTACTGTTACAGCTCCTCTTCTGCTCCTAAGCCCGATATGCTCACTATCGGTAGGTCCATGGAGCGGATACACTATAGCCGGACTCACTATATTCGACTTCCTTGACACCATCACCACCAATTTCATGCTCCCCATAGGCGGGATACTCATATGCGCATACATGGGATGGATAGCCCCGAAATCGTTTTTCCAAAAAGAGCTCACCAATGATGGCAAGCTCCGTTCGAGAGCACTCGGACTGATTCATTTCATTGTCAAATGGATAGCACCGGTGCTAATTACCGCGATACTTATAGGGCAGCTAATCTGACCTCCTGGACATCTTTCCGTCTTTAGCCCCTGGGTAAGTGATCTTTCCGGTTGCACGGTCGTAAGTTATCACCGTGTCGAGCATCGTGAGTTTATAGTAATGTTTATCCCTCTTCATTTCATATACATCGGACTGCTGTTCGGTAGCCTGAAGATACTCATACAGATCAGTAGGCAATTGGTCATACATCAATACCTGAGGGAGCACCGACCCGTTACCATCAATCTCTTTCCACATATCATCGCCGTCAAATGTAATAGTCGGACCACCTGAAAGCTGCACCATACAGCCACCATCCTTAAGCTCCTGAAAACTCTTAACACCAAGCCCAGGGAAATACTGCGTTGTAAACTTTGACACCGCCGATGGCATTTCCTCGGATGCATCACTCGAACATGCACCAAACACCACAAAGATGCCAAGCACCATAAACAGAAGTATGTTATAAGTCTTTTTCATGATGATCGAAAAGAATTATTAATATCCTTAATCACTTTTCACTAAAACGCCCGAGAGGGTTAATTTGTTGTAATTTCGAGTAATAAGTTTTAACTATATCAACCTTACAAGATAAAGTGAAGTTATTATTTCAGAATCAAGTTTCATGATTATATAACTTCTTTATATGGATAGAACAATCAAACCCTCAGAGATAAAGGCTGTTGTCGAAACCGCCTATAATAAGTATAAGGATTTCAAAGTAGCAGGGGCAGCCCCCGACCCACGTGTATCGGCAATGAATCCCGGGAAGATGAGCGTGTCGGTATGCCTGACGGACGGCACACGTTTCGGCTACGGTGACACCGAAGCTGCATTTGCCATAGGATCAATGATGCGCATACCTATGTACATACAGCTTTACAGCCAAATGAGCCCTCACGACCTTGTTCACAAGATGGGGAAATGTGGGATATCGTGCCACTCATCAAACGTTGAAAAGCCTACAGGACTACACGCCAAAAGCCTGCGTCTCGCAAGCCTAATCGAACCCACCGGCGACAGTGATGGTAAAATGGCAATACTATCCGACTTGATGATATCACTTATGGGCTCTTCACCGGTGCTGGACGATGCAATGTATAAGGCTAATGTCAAAGCCAATATCGATAACCGCATCGAAAACAGACTTGCAGAAGCAGGCTACGAACTATACGACAATGCAACTGTGGCAATTGACATAGTTAACAAACTAAATTCAATGCTGGTAACCACTGCACAGCTTGCAGAGATGGGTGCTACAATTGCATCCGACGGAATGAATCCGGCATCCCAAGAGCATGTGTTTGACAGCAAAATTTCTGAGTCAATTGTGGCCATGATAGCCGCAAAAGGACCAAAAAGCATAAGAAGACCATGGCTTATGATCACCGGAGTGCCAGCCATATCGAGCTTCGGCGGAGGCCTACTCGCTGTAATCCCCGGATTCGGAGCAATAGCCACATTCTCGCCTGAACTGGTCAACGGTACTATTCCATATAAGGCGGCATTTGCCATGAAAGAGATTGTGACTTCGCTCGATCTGAATGTATTCGCTTCATCCAGAGTGAGGGTGGCTGAATGAGCAATGAAAAAGTGATACACATATCACTTTAAGATCGATATCACCGCATCATTTTTACTGAGTTCAAGTAACTGGACCTAAAAATGATGCGGCTTTTATTTGGTCAGATTAACGATTCTTGGTAACTTTGTTTCAAATTTGAAAAGAATAAATCAACCGATGCTCGCAGATCGTGTATCAGACATTCTCAGCCTTACAGGACAGTCACTGAAAAGCCTTGTAAAACTTGCCATACAGTCGCAGCAACCATCCATAAAAAACTCTGACCATAATGGCAAGCGACTGATAATCCTTGGCAACGGACCGTCACTTGCCGACAATCTGGCAAACGATATGGACATACTGCTTTCCAACGACACCCTATCTGTTAATTTTGCCGCCAACACCCCCGAGTTCATAAGCCTCCGACCCAAATACTATCTGCTTATGGACCCGCATTTTTTTCAGAGTCCACCATCTGATCCTAATGTCACAAAACTCTTCCGAAACCTCAACAATGAGGTGGATTGGGACATGACATTATACCTTCCTGTAAAATACTCCGCAACATCCATAGGACTTAGCAATCCTCATATACATATCGAGAACTTCAATACAGTAGGTATCGACGGATTCAACAAGCTAAAAGATATAGCCTTTGACGCCGGAAGAGGACTCCCCCGCCCCCGCAACGTGCTCATCCCATCAATAATGGCAGGGATATGGGCAGGATATAAAGAAATAATACTTCTCGGAGCTGACCATAGCTGGCTCAAGACCCTTGAGGTAAATGACGACAACTATGTGGTGAGCATACAGCCTCATTTCTATAAAGACGGCGAGGAGGAACTCAAAAGGGTCGCAACCCTATACCGGGATATACATCTTCATGAACTCCTGCTAAGATTCCAGATTGCGTTTAAGAGCCATCACGAAGTCAAAAGATACGCCGATGCTCGCAATATAGAAATTTACAACGCAACACCAGGTTCGTACATAGATGCATTTCCACGCAAGGACCTAAGAACAATTACAGCATACAACAAGTGAGCACACACCATCAGCCTCACATTAAACCGCACAAATTAAGATTATGGAAATAGGCTCCAGGATTCCCGACATGCTCGGAATTGACCAGAACGGCAATGAAGTAAAATTAAGCGACTACCCCGGCCGTAGCATCGCACTATATTTCTATCCAAAGGACTCGACATCGGGCTGCACCGCCCAGGCATGCAACCTTCGCGATAACTATCAGGCACTCATCGATGCCGGATACCAGGTGATAGGTGTAAGCGTCGACAGCGCGGATTCCCACAAAAAGTTCATAGCCAAAAATTCACTCCCATTCCCACTCATAACCGATTCCGACCATAAACTCGTAAACGAATTTGGAGTATGGGGAGAAAAATCCATGTACGGACGCAAATATATGGGCACATTCCGCACCACTTTTATCATATCACCAGAGGGCACAGTCACTCGAATCATATCGCCAAAAGAAGTGAAGACCAAGAATCACGCCGAACAGATACTTAACACCCGATAATACTTAAAGAATAGGGAAAAGAGTTGAACAGTTAACGGAAAATGCCTACCTTTGCACCGTAATCTGAAACAACCTTTATGGATCTTTCCGGTAAGCAAGAAATTCTTGACAAGCGTTATCTGCGCATGGCGCGGATATGGGCTGAAAACTCCTATTGCGAACGTCGAAAGGTAGGTGCGCTTCTTGTGAAGGACCGCACCATCATTTCTGACGGTTTCAACGGCACCCCCGCAGGATTTGAAAACATCTGTGAGGATGCTGACGGTGTTACCAAAACCTACGTGTTACATGCCGAGGCAAATGCTATAACCAAGGTGGCTCGCTCCAATAATTCAAGCGAAGGAGCCACCCTGTATATCACCGCATCACCATGCCTGGATTGCGCCAAACTGATCATACAGGCGGGCATACGCAGAGTTGTATTCAACGAGCTCTATCGTATAACCGACGGAATCGACCTTCTCAACCGTGCAGGCATAGAATGTCGACACATACCTGATACTCATTAACATTAGTTTTTTAGACCCGCTCTAACACTCTTATGAACAATCGCCTTAAGAACCCCGGAGTCTGGATGCCCCTGGCACTGGCGTTAGCCCTTGTAGGAGGGATGTGGATAGGCAAAACCTTCTTCAACAACTACCACGGATGGGACTCCCGCTCAAAGCTTGACACCATCCTTGAGCTTATCAACAAGAATTACGTCGATGAAATCGACACGGACAGCATTCTTGAAGTTTCATTTCCAGAAATAATATCCCATCTCGATCCACACTCTGTATATATACCCGCATCAGATCTACAAAGTGTCAACGAAGAGCTTGAAGGCTCATTCTCAGGCATAGGCATATCATTCAATATGCTTGGCGACACCATCAACGTGCTTGAAGTGATATCCGGCGGACCGTCCGAAAAAGTGGGTATACTGCCTGGCGACCGTATCATCACTATCAACGATTCTCTTGTTGCAGGACAGAAATGGACTAACAGCAAAGTGATGAGCAATCTTCGAGGCCCCAAAGGCTCGACCGTGCGTCTCGGCATAAAAAGACCTACCGCCAAGGAGCTATTGCCATATGATGTGAAGCGCGATGACATACCTGTGACGTCAATCGATGCCTCCTACTTCATCGACGACGAAGTGGGATACATCAAGATCAATAAGTTCGGAGCCACAACCTACAGTGAGTTCCTTACATCCATGGTGACACTGATGGCTGACGGAGCTAAAAGATTCATAATCGACCTTCGCGGAAACGGAGGTGGATTCATGGACCATGCTGTACTTATGGCAAATGAGTTTCTTCCGTCAGGGAGCCCTATTGTAGCCATCAAAGGGAAAAACAGATCTCGCGACAATGCCACAATGAGCGATGGGTCAGGCTCTTTTAAAGATAAAGAATTAGTGGTGCTCCTTGACGAGATATCGGCAAGCGCAAGCGAGATCTTCGCCGGTGCCATGCAGGACAACGACCGCGGACTCATCATCGGACGCCGTTCATTCGGAAAAGGACTTGTCCAGAATCAGCTTGAGCTCCCTGACAGCAGCGCCCTCCGCCTCACAATAGCTCGCTACTACACCCCCTCAGGCAGATGCATCCAGAAAACATATGCCCCAGGAGTGGACTACGAGCGTGAACTGCTCAACCGTTTCGAGCATGGCGAGCTCTATAGCGCAGACTCCATCAAACAGGATAAGTCCCTTGAATTCACCACACTCCACGGCAGGACTGTATATGGCGGAGGCGGAATCACTCCCGACATATTCGTCCCAAACGATTCAACCGGAATCACATCCTATTATATAAATGTGATAAATGCTGGGCTCATACCGAAATACACCTTTGAATACACAGATGCAAACCGTGCAAACCTGTCAAAAAGCAAAGACGGCCATGAGCTCCTGACAATGCTGCCTGATGACGACACTCTACTCCAGAACTTCGTGAACTACGCACAGAAAAACGGAGTAGCACCACGGTGGTATTACATAAACCTTTCACGCGACCTGCTTGTTAATAGCTTAAAAGCAATGATTGCCCGCAACATACATGGCGTGCAGGGATACTACGAAGTGATGAACGATTCAGATCCGACTGTCCTTGCAGCACTTGAAGCCTTGAATTCAGGCAAATCAGCTTTCCCTATAACCGACAGCAACGCGAAGAAGGACAATGAATAAGGACGATATACGACGCAGGATCAAGGCCCGCAAAACTATGCTTGATGCAGCTGAAAAAAATTCAGCTGCTGAGAAAGTGTTCTCCATACTGGAAAAGACGGCAGCGTTCATGCTTGCCGACAGAATACTCATGTACCACTCTCTTCCTGACGAGCTATCAACCCATAAGTTCATAGACCGCTGGGCATCGAAGAAGCACTTCTATCTGCCACGTGTCAACGGTGTAAACCTCGACATACTCCCTTACGACGAGACTCGACTGTCATTAGGCTCATTTCAGATAGAGGAGCCTACAGGCGACGACACTACCGACATCAACGATATTGAACTGATAATAGTGCCAGCAGTCGCATACGACCGTCAAGGCAACCGCGTAGGCAGGGGCAAAGGGTATTATGACCGATTGCTTACAGGAAGCAAAGCCACAAAAATAGGGGTCGGCTACGACTTCCAGCTTATAGAAGAAGGCATAGACACCGACCCCCATGATGTACGCATGGATGTGGTGATAACCGAATCCCACCACATAGTCATCCGTCGGAAATAGAAAACTCTTTGTGCATATCCATAAACCGCTCCAGCGTATCAGGTGAGAACCTTTCCATCGACCTGATCACTCTGTCGAGCGGTTTTCTTTTCATATCTCCACCTTTTGAGTAAAACTTATCGGCATAACACACCAGTCGCTCAAGGGTACTCTCAGGGACATAATCTCCAATCGGTAACGGCAAACCCTGCTGACGGATATCGGCAGCAGTAATACCGGCTCCTGTGTGACGCTCCGCCACACGTGCATACTGTTCGCTCACCCCTTCCTTTCTCAGAAGTTCAGCCCCCAACACTCCATGCATTATATATGGCTCATCTCCGTCACAACCTATGTCAACAGCTGATGTCAGGAATATACCTATGTCATGAAGCATTGCCGCCTCGCGTATATCCTCAGGCGGCAATCTAAGACACTTCTTACATGCAATCTCAAGCGCGAGATCAGCCACCTGGCTACAATGGCGCATAAGTATTACCCGCCGGGAAGTCCCCGGCGGGTAATACTTATCTATGATTTCCTGATAGCTCAAAGCCATATGGGACCTTATTCGACAATGGTACACCATCCGTGCCTGTCCTCGATCTCTCCGAGTCGAATGGCATTAAGCGTCTCATACAGACGAGTGGTTATCGGACCTGGCTCTCCATTCTTTGACACCACATATTTCTTACCGGTGTCAAGATCGTCAATCTCACCTACCGGTGATGCAACGGCAGCTGTGCCGACAGCTGCTGCCTCATCTATATCGGCAAGCTCATCCACTGTGATGTGGCGACGCTCCACCTTTATACCCATATCTTCGGCAAGCTGCATAAGACTCTTGTTGGTTATGGAGGGAAGAATCGAATCGGAAGCCGGAGTGATGTACACACCATTCTTTATAGCCATAAAATTGGCCGGACCGCACTCGTCAAGATATTTCTTCTCTTTAGGATCGAGATAAAGGACAGCTGAGTATCCGAGCTCATGCGCATGCTCTCCAGCCGTGAGCGATGCAGCATAGTTTCCACCAACTTTCCACATGCCTGTACCGTTAGGTGCCACACGGTCATACTGTCGCATTATACATATATTGGTCGGCTTGAAGCCGGTCTTGAAGTAAGGGCCCACAGGAGTGACAAGAATCATAAACAGATATTCTTTGGCAGGCTTTACCCCTACCTGAGCCGAGATACCAAGTTCAATCGGACGAATGTAGAGAGACGCACCCGAACCATAAGGCGGGACAAAACGCTCATTAAGCTCAACTGCCTTGACCACCATCTCCCTGAATTTCTCTTCAGGGAGAGGCTCCATAAGGATCCCCTTTGCCGATTCCTGTAGACGACGGGCATTCTCCTCAAGACGGAAAATACGTATCTTGCCGTCTTTTCCACGGAAAGCCTTTAGCCCCTCGAAGATTTCCTGTCCGTAATGCAGACAGGTCGCCGCTATATGAAGATTGACTTCCTCACTCTGCGAAACTTCAATTTCGCCCCATTTGCCGTCACGGAAATAACACCGGACATTGTAATCTGTTGGGATGTAACCGAATGAAAGGTTACCCCAGTCTAATTCCTTATCCATAGTTCTGAATGAATATACGTTATATACTACAAATTTACACATTTTTATTATAATGATCAGTCATTTTGTGACATTTTTTAATGCAATCATATTTTTTCATTCTCTGCATCCAATTTATCAAGATAATATCACACTATTTAAAGAAAATAATCGTACCTTTGCACCTCGAAAACAACACCTCTCCTACCAAGCCTTAGGAAATAGTAAAAAAGATTGATATTCACTGATTTATGGAATGGTTAATTAACCTTATCGGTCCAGGTCACACAGAACTTGCCAGCACACTGGTACTGTATTCGTTTGTGATAGCGGCAGGGATCTTCCTGGGAAAGCTCAAGATAGGAGGCATCTCACTGGGAGTAACATTTGTACTTTTTGTAGGTATAATCATGGGGCATTTCGGATACATCGTGAATCCCGAAGTCCTCAAGTTTGTACGAGAATTCGGCCTCATTCTGTTCATCTTTGCAATCGGTATTCAGGTCGGCCCAGGATTTTTCTCCTCTTTCAAAAAAGGAGGAGTCCTTCTAAACGGTCTTGCCGTGTTGATCATCGCGCTGAATGTGGCTATCGTGCTTGCCATATTCTTCATTGACGGTGACACCAGCATCTCTGCACTCGTAGGTGTGATGTCGGGTGCTGTGACCAATACCCCAGGACTTGCGGCCGCCCAGCAGACTGCAGGCACCACCGAAGCCATCAACATCATGTCAATGGGTTATGCCGCCGCCTACCCTCTTGGCGTCATTGGCATTATACTCTCAATGCTTATCCTCAAAGCTGTGTACCGCATCAACATTGATGATGAGATCAGAAAGATTGAGGAAGAGATCGAAGGTTCACAGCAGAAACCGCTCGTTCTGTCGTTCGAAGTCACCAATAAGCTCATTAACGGAAAGACCCTTTATCAGCTGCACCAGATTCTCGAATGTGATTTTGTGGTGTCTCGACTTATGGGGGCGGACGGTAAAGTAGTAATTCCTACATCCAAAACAGAGCTTCATGTAGGGGATAAGATAATTGCAGTGCTAAGCCCTAACGATGAAATGAAATTCCAGGGAGTCATCGGTCACGAAATCCAGATGGACTGGGAAGATGTTCAGAGCACAGTAGTTTCTCGACGCATAGTTGTTACACAAAGTAAGTATAATGGTGTGGCACTCGGATCACTCCGTCTGCACACAGCCTATTCCCTCAACTGCACTCGTGTCAACCGAGCCGGTGTCGACCTGCTTGCATCACCTTCACTCAGGCTCCAGGTTGGCGACCGTCTCACAGTGGTAGGCGACCCCAACGATATAGAGCGGCTCGGCACCCGCCTCGGCAATTCGATGAAGCGTCTCAACCAGCCTAACCTTATCACTATTTTCGTAGGCATAATGTTCGGTATTATCGTTGGATCAATAAATGTGGGATTCGGGATGAAGCTCGGTCTTGCCGGTGGTCCATTGGTTGTCGCCATTCTTCTCAGCCGTTTCGGCTACAAGTTCAAACTTGTCACCTACACATCCTCTTCCGCATCTCTGCTCATGCGTGAACTCGGAATATGTCTGTTCCTTGCATCCGTAGGAATCTCTTCCGGAAAAGGATTTGCCGAAACAGTATTCAACACCACCGGAATGTGGTGGGTGATATGGGGCTTCATAATCACCATACTCCCTCTGATAATAGTATCGTTCATCGCACGCGGAGTATACAAAATCAATTATCTCACAATAATGGGACTTATCTCCGGAGGGTGCACCGATCCCCCTGCCCTCGCCTATGCAAACAACTCCACCGGCAGTGATGCTCCGGCAGTAGCCTATTCTACAGTCTACCCGCTGACAATGTTCCTCCGAGTGGTTTCTGCTCAGGCACTTATACTTTGCTTCTTCTAAGCAACGTTTCAAAATAATATATATACATCAAGAGCTCGTGTGTCACACGAGCTCTTTTCTGTTTAAGAATATATAATTTATTCTGATCACATGATTCCACGCTCACGAAGCTTGAGCTGCCATGCCCACGCCGAACGCATCGTATCGGCAAGCGAAGAAGAGGCTTTCCATCCGAGAACATCATTGGCATAAGCAGGATTCGCCCAAACCTTCTCGATATCTCCGGCACGACGACCTACTATCCTGTGAGGGACTTTTACTCCTGTTGCCTCCTCGAAAGTATTGATAAGTTCAAGGACCGACACACCATTACCTGTGCCGAGGTTGAAAGTCTCGATCTTGGCATCGCTCTTGTCGGTGAGCATACGCTCAACAGCTATGACATGAGCCTTTGCAAGATCAACCACATTGATATAATCACGTATGCATGATCCGTCAGGAGTATTATAGTCATCACCAAATACACTAAGTTCGCTACGTATACCTATTGCCGTCTGTGTGAGATAAGGGATCAGATTTTGGGGCACCCCATTAGGGAGTTCACCGATTTCAGCCGAGGGGTGCGCTCCAACCGGATTGAAGTACCGAAGTATAACACTCTTGAACGGAGCTCCCGCATTTATCACATCCGTGATAATCTCTTCGGAGATCTGCTTGGTATTGCCATAAGGTGATGTGGCTTTCTTAATTGGAGCTGCCTCTGTCACAGGGTTCTCATCTGGCTCACCATAAACGGTACATGAGGAAGAGAACACTATGCCTTTGACCCCGTTTGGTCCCATGAGGTCCAAAAGATTGAGGAGGGTGTTCAGATTGTTGCGGTAATAAAGTATAGGCTTTTGCACACTCTCACCCACCGCCTTGGAGGCAGCAAAGTTAATAATGCCTTTGATATCAGGATAGTCGGCAAAAAGTGCTTTGACCGTATTTATGTCAGTGCAATCACCTTTTACGAAATCAGGACGCACTCCTGTTATTCGCTCAATTCCGTCCACAACATCGGCACTTGAATTGGACAGGTTGTCAATTATAACCACAGGATACCCTGCCTGCTGAAGCTCTACTACTGTATGAGATCCAATGTAACCGGTCCCTCCGGTCACAAGGATGCGATCTTTTTTAATAGTCATATTTTTGTGATTGTGTGGTATGCTGCTATACTGATGTATCGGGATGATAGGTCCCTATATGCCTTTTTTTCTTCTCTTCGAATATCTCGGAGATAGCAAAGAATATACCGCTCTCCTCCACATTGCCGAACTCATCATTTATAGCAGTCCCAAACATTTTCATTGTCGGCGACAGGCTCATATAAGAATTCACGAGAGGAGGTATGTTGAATCCATGATTGCGCACCTCATGATTTAATATCTTATAATCATCCTTAAAGGAGTTTCCAGTAAACAGGCTCTCCATCGTCGCGATGTCAATTGATGTGTCAAGAGCGTGTATCGGACGCACAAGACAGTCTGGATCTGGGAAATGCTTCTGAAGGAAATACAATATCATATCGCGGCATTTACGGTCATAGCCGGGATACATAGTCATCTTTCCGAACAGATATTTTATCTCCGGATGCACCACTGTAAGAGCACCGAGTCCGTCCCACAGGTTGTCAAGGGCAAAAAGTGCTTTGGCTCCTGCCTGGGATGATTGATAGTTAAGACGGACAAACGAACGTCCAAGCTCAATGGTCTGTGGAAGAAACTCAGAAATAAATCTGTCCGAAAAACGGAACATATGGCTTGTAGCTATACGCGGACATCCCGACTCATCCATTCGGATATCGCTACCTTTAATATAACGGTATCCACCGAGGATCAACCGTGACTGAGGGTCCCATACAACAAGCTGACGGCACGGAGGGTCCATCATATCGAACTCATCGATATCCACACTCTTGCCGGTACCTCCGCCAGCGGCTCTGAATGATTCCTCTCGCAGTCTGCCTACTTCCTGCATTGCTGACGGACACTCACGTCCGTCAAAAGTATAAATGAGATTTCCTCCTTTATTGGACGGTCGCAACAAGCGGTCGGGAGTGAGCTCTCTTTCTATAAGTTCAGGAGCAATCGGATCTATGATGGGGTGTGTCATATACTATTTTTGACAAGGCAATTGATACACTATTGATCTCAGCCGATCAGCTTGCAGTTCAGCATTCCTACCACCTTCAAGCGACCGCCAGGATATTGGGGAGCCGAACGTCACAGTGAAATGAGAACCTTCGCTGAGGAATATCTCTTTCGGAAGGCGTATCATCTCAATATTGAAACGAAGCCCCAACCGAGACCTAAGATGTGCAAATTTATAAAAAAACTGTGAATTTTCACCACTAAAATGTACAGGAATTATATCCCTGTGCGATGAAATGGCCTTAACTACTGCCATCTTGCGCCATGGCATATCGGCAATCACCCCTCCCTGCCTACGCCTGGACACCAGTCCGGCAGGGAACATGAGTATAGGTGAATCACCATCAAAAGCCCTGTCTATCCTCTCGACACTCGCACGAGACTGGGTGCCATGCTTGTTGACACCAAGGAATATCGGACGTAAAGGCTCTACAAAATCAAGCAGATCATTGACCACAAACTTCGCATCAGCCTCCTTTCCATAAACGTCCTCGGCTACACACGCAAGCACCAGACCGTCAAGTCCACCCAACGGATGATTTGAAACAAGTATCACACGCCTGTCCTTTCCATCGGGGATATTACCAGCCAAAGAGTAACTGACCGACAGATCTTTAATGACTCCCCGGGCAAAATCAGCACCCTCACATTGGGCATTATGTTCAAGAAGCGTGTTCAGTCGGTCCTGACATATGATACGCTCAAGCCATCTTACCGCCCACCCCGGGATATACCGGTAATGGCGGGGAGCCCTTTGCCTAAGTACATTCCCGACATCAATCCTCATCATTATATGTCACCGTTTTGCACCGCCACAGATCCATCGGCATCTGCGGAAACAGATGCCTTAGCATCATTCTCACTTACAATCCCGACAAAAGCCTGCCATAAAGGATCGGCAGGGAGCGGAGCGGCAACATCAATCAATTTTCCCGACACAGGATGCTCAAACCTTACTCTATGAGCCTGTAGAGATATCGATCCGTCAGGATTTGATCTCTTGTCACCATATTTAAGATCACCTTTCACCGGACATCCTATGGAGGATAGCTGCACTCGTATCTGATGCTTTCTTCCTGTCTCAAGGTTCACTTCAAGCAGATGATAACGGTCAGACGCCCCAAGATAGCGATATGACAAGGCTGCCTCCTTTGCCCCATTGCGTGGAGTGGAGGAAATATAGCTCTTGTTATTCTTTTCGACCGAATAAATATATCCGGTCAGTCTCTCAGAGTCCTTCGGAGGATGATTTCGGCTCAATGCAAGATAAGTCTTGTCGACCTTTCCGTCACGAAACATTTCATTCATACGTGCCAGTGCTTTGGAAGTCTTTGCAAAAACGACAACACCTCCTACCGGACGGTCGAGACGATGGACTACCCCACAAAACACATTGCCCGGCTTAGAATATTTCTCCTTTATCCAATGCTTCAGGGTCTCTACGAGCGGCTCATCACCAGTCTTGTCACCCTGCACAATTTCCCCGGGAGCCTTATTGACTATGATTATATGATTATCTTCGTATAGTATCTCCATATTTACTTTTTTCTAAGGCAAAGTTAATCTTTTTTGAGCAAAAATAGCGTGTTATTGGTGAAATGTTTGGTGACAGCGACATTTATTAACGATTATGATACATTATAAAACGGGCTCTTATGGAAGTTGTTCATAACTTTGCGAACGATATATTTAACCAAAACCAATATAAACCAATCAATGAATCTACGTTTCTTTCTAACATTTACACCGGCAGTCATTTCTTCAATGGCAGCTATTGCTGACGTACCTGAATTGAACATGCCCATCATTCAGACAAAATACACAGCCGACCCCTCTCCAATGCTCCATAACGACACAATATTCCTTTACACATCGCATGATGAAAGCGATGCCGAGGGATTCAAAATGTACGACTGGCTGCTATACACCACAACCGATATGGTCAACTGGCAGGACCGCGGAGCTGTAGCATCTCTCGACAATTTCAAATGGCATGACGGAAAGAACGGAGCCTGGGCCCAGCAGGTGGTGGAACGCAACGGCAAATACTATATGTATTGTCCTATACACGGACATGGCATAGGTGTACTCACCGCAGATTCCCCATACGGTCCTTTCACTGACCCTATAGGCAAACCGCTGGTGTGGCAGAAAGAACACTGGTATGACATAGACCCAACCGTTTTCATCGACGATGACGGACAGGCATACATGTACTGGGGCAACCCCAACCTGTATTGCGTAAAGCTCAACGAGGACATGATTTCATACTCAGGAGAGATTCTGTTCTTCCCAAAGATCACCGACTATCAGGAAGGCCCATGGTTCTACAAGCGAAACGGACACTATTACCTGGCATTTGCATCGACATGCTGCCCCGAAGGTATAGGATATGCAATGAGCGATTCCCCTCTCGGCCCATGGGAATACAAAGGACATATCATGGACCACACTCCAAGGACCAGAGGCAATCACCCAGGAATTGTCGACTACAAAGGCAAGTCATATTGCTTCGGGCAGAACTATGACGTGTTCAGGCTCAAAGAGCACCGCCATGCCGAACGCAGATCCGTATCAGTAGCCGAAATGGAATATAACCCTGACGGAACCATAAAAGAGCTACCCTATTTCCTGGACTGCAAAGTAGCACAGATTGAGCCGTTCAACCCATACCGAAAAGTAGAAGCCGAAACCATGGCATGGAGTGAAGGATTGCAGACCATCCAGAAAAATCCTTGGGGAAAAGAGAAGTGGAACCAGCTCGTCACCGGCATTGACGACGGAGATTACCTGCTCGTGAAAGGAGTCGACTTCGGAAAGGGTGCAAAGGACTTTTCAATATGGGCATCATCCCACCTTTACGGAGGCATAATAGAGATACACGTCGACAGCATGGACAATGCGCCAATCGGCACCGTCAAAATAGGTCACACAAAAGATGAGCTGAGAGAATTCACAACCCCTGTAAAGAAAACCACAGGAATCCATGACCTCTACTTTGTGTTCAGAGGCACAAAGAAACAGACAGGCAATCTTTTCAACCTCGACTGCTGGTCATTCAACCCGCTGTAAATTATAACAACTGAGTCTCACAACAACACTATAAACATCAGCCATAACCACTGCTGTAATATCCATGTGGCTATGGCTGATATTTATATTATAATATGTTAAATACACCTATCCGTTCACGAAACTCTATCAACTATAGCGGCAATCGCACCGTCGCCGGTCACGTTACATGCCGTGCCGAATGAATCCATTGCAATATAAAGGGCTATCATAAGGGCTATGACCTCCTGATCAAAACCAAGTATGGACTGCAACACTCCGAGTGATGCCATGATCGCTCCTCCCGGAATTCCCGGAGCTGCCACCATTGTTATGCCAAGCATCATCACAAAATGTATAAACAGAGGCAGGTCATGAGGCTGGTTATGCATGATCATTATAGCTAACGCACACGCAACGATCTTAAGAGTGCTTCCGCTAAGATGTATCGTGGCGCAAAGCGGTATCACAAAACCTGCCACATCCTCTCTGACTCCCATCCTGATCGACTGGCGCAATGTGACAGGAATCGTAGCAGCGGATGACTGTGTGCCAAGAGCCGTGAAATAAGCCGGAAGCATTGTGTAAAGCATCCTGAACGGGTTACGGCGGGCAAACGGTGCCGCTATGCAGTATTGGACCACAAGCACAAACACATGCAAGAGGAATATAATCCCGATGATCTTAATAAAACTCTTTAGTATCATCCCTACCTCGCCTTCGACTGTCATACATAGGAAAATACCAAAAATATACACCGGAAGCAACGGCAATATGGCAGTATTTATAGTCTTGCTCACTATGTCGCGGAACTCCCCCATGCCTTTTCGCAATGCATTGCCTGACGAAAAAGCTATGCCGAGACCAAGCAAAAACGAGAGTACGAGAGCTGTGGTAACCCCCATCAGTGGAGGCATCTCGACGGTAAACCATGGCGACAGCTTACCGGCACTCTCGGCAACAGCAACCTCAGCCTCTCCGGCTATAAGCCCCGGAAATATGATTGAACCTGTGGTGTACGACACGAGTCCCGCAAACACAGTGAAGCCATAAGCCAAAAGAGCCGTCACGACAAGCAGTCTGCCTGCCCTCGCGCCAATATCACCGATGGCAGGGACCACAAAACCTATGATAATCATAGGGATCATAAATCCAAGGAACTGACCGTAAATGGCATTGAAAGTAGCACAGAGCTCGCCAAGACACTGCGGAGCTATGAAACCGATAAGAATGCCGAGTACAATGGCGATAGCGATACGCGGGAGAAGTCCTAATTTTTTCATGGTATATAAACGTATCTATTTTCTCCAAATAGCCGACGACGCATCCGATGGCATACGCCAGTCCCCACGAGGTGAAAGGCACACCGAGCCGACCTTAGGTCCGTCAGGAAGGCATGAACGCTTGAACTGCTGTTGGAAAAAACGCTTCATAAACGTATCAAGCCATTTTCGGATTGTCGCATCGTCATAATCATACTCCTTAAACGCATGACGAGCAAGGAAATATATACGTTCTGGAGTAAAGCCATAACGGAGCATGTAATACAGAAAGAAGTCATGCAGTTCATATGGACCGACAAGGTCCTCGGTCCTCTGCAAAATCTCCCCGTCAGCCGCAGCAGGGATCAACTCAGGACTGATAGGTGTGTCAATTATATCAAGAAGCAAACCGCGCACACTGTCAGAAGTCGATTGCTGATGCGCATAATAGTTCACAAGATGTCTGACAAGAGTCTTCGGCACTCCGGCATTAACACCATACATCGACATATGGTCACCATTGTATGTAGCCCATCCGAGAGCCAGTTCGGAAAGGTCTCCGGTCCCGAGGACAATTCCGCCGAGACGATTTGACATATCCATTAGTATCTGAGTGCGTTCGCGAGCCTGACAATTCTCATATGTGACATCATGCACTGCCGGATCATGTCCGATATCCGAGAAATGCTGATTGACCGATGCTGCAATAGGAATTTCCATAGATGTCACACCAAGACCTTCCATCAATGCTGTAGCATTATTGTGCGTGCGGTCAGTAGTGCCGAATCCAGGCATTGTGATACCGACAATCCCTCTGCGGTCAAGACCGAGGCGGTCAAAGGTCCTTACGGCAACAAGCAAAGCAAGTGTGGAATCAAGCCCTCCGGAAATACCCACAACAAGAGTACGGCAACCTATGGCATCAAGACGCTTTGCCAGACCTGCGACCTGTATGTTCAATATCTCATCGCAACGCTCATCCATAACAGCAGGATCAGAAGGGACAAACGGATGCGGATCGATATGTCTCAACAATTTATCATCATCGCTCCAATCATATCCTGATGCATGATGCGATATATGGCTATCCGCTACACTTATACCCACAGCCTCATTGACAGCACAGTCTGCAAATGTGGAAGTGTGCATTCGGTCGCGGTCAATAGCCTGTATATCAATGTCGGCAACCACAGTGTTGTGATCCGGTTCCCAACGTCGGTTGCTGGCAATTATCGAGCCGTTCTCTGCTATAACAGCTTTCCCGTCAAACACCAGATCGGTAGAGGACTCACCCCACCCCGCTCCGGCATATGCATATGCACACAAGCATCGGGCTGACTGCTGAGATATCAGTTTCTTAAGATAATCATATTTGCCTATAAGATCATCGGATGCCGAGAGATTGAGTATCACCTGAGCCCCAGCCATAGCCAACCTACACGATGGTGGTATAGGCACCCACAAATCCTCGCAGATCTCGATACCTATCTGTGCGCCATGGCTCCTGAAGATATTGCAATTAGTCAGCCGGCACTTCACATCGCCTACCATAACTTCCCTTTCAGTTGGAAACGGTAACGGACGCCACCATCGACGTTCATAAAATTCATTATAATTCGGGATATAGCTTTTAGCCACGAGCGAGACCTCTCCTTGCTGAACCAATGCCGCACAATTGTACATGGCACCATCCACTCTAACAGGCAATCCTACCACAAAGTCAATCACCCTTACTTCTCTGGAGTAGTCGACAAGACGCGCCAATGCCGCCGCCGCGGCATCAATAAGCATGAAATTATGAAACAAGTCGGCACAGGTATAGCCTGTGAGTGACATCTCGGGAAATACTGCAAGCTCTGTCTTCTGCTTGACCAAGCCATCGAGTTTCTCGATTATACGGCTTATATTGTAGTCCACGTCAGCCACTTTTACATGAGGAGCACATGCGGCAACTCGAAGAAAACCGTTTCTCATCTTAACAGCTAAATTATTTCAAAATTTCTCCAAAGTTAGAGATTTTTTTGCGATATTTGCGATTGTAATCCAATTTTTATGACCCAATACTGTCATTTTCCTCTGCTTTTCGCTTATGGCAGCATATTGCTGTGGACATTGGTGGCGGCCTATGCTCTCATGATCACCACATTGATTGTAGCAGTGCTGAGCGAAAACCGCAATCCTCTCAAGGCCTTGGGGTGGGTAATGGCTCTACTGTTGTTTCCCATTGGAGGGACCATCCTGTATTTTGTATTCGGACGCAGCATGCGTAACGTAAAAATGATTTCACGACGCAACCGCCGCAAGCTGCTCAACTCCGACTCACACCGTCCGCTACCGAAACTAAGCAAGGAACTCTCACCTGACAACCGTCAGCGCGCGATGCTCGGATACTCCGTAGCCGAAGCGATGGTCTATCCGTCCAACAGTGTAAGGATATTCAATGACGGAGGAGAGATGTTCAATACAATGTTTTCCGACATCTCTTCAGCAAAAAAATACATCAACCTACAATTCTATATCATTTCCAACGACAATCTCGGACAGAAACTCGCCGACATACTCATTGAACGTGCACGCGCCGGGATCAGAATCCGCATCATATACGATTATGTAGGATCATTCGGATCTCAGACAGCTCAACTCTTCAACCGTTTAAGGTCAAATGGCATTGAAGTCCACTCATTCTTCCGCATACAATTCCCGGAGAAACTTGGCAGGCTCAATTGGCGCAACCATCGCAAAGCTGTCATAATAGACGGCAGAATCGGGTACATAGGCGGAATAAACGTGGCGCAGAGATATGTCGACGGTGGCATGTTCGGACGATGGCGCGACATGGCCGCACGAATCACCGGTCCCGGAGTTGTAGCATTGCAACACAACTTTGCCATAGACTGGAAATTCATGGGGCATGAACTGCTTACCGATGAAGTGGCTGAATGCGATTGCGACACTGACCATAGAGACACCATCAAGGATGTGATGGTGCAGATCGTAGCCTCAGGGCCCACCAACCGATGGGGGAACACCCATATGCTCTTCATCAAGGCAATATCCGGCGCAAAGAAACGAATCTTTATCCAGACTCCTTATTTCCTTCCGAGCGAAGGACTCCTCACAGCCCTGCAATGTGCTGCGCTTTCCGGAGTAGATGTCAGGCTGATGCTCCCAAGAAAATCCGATTCAGCAGTCCTGACCCATGCATCAGGAAGTTACGTGGAAGAGAGCCTTCTTGCGGGAATAAAGATATATTTCTATGAAGCCGGTATGCTTCACGGCAAGCTCCTGCTTGTTGATGACGATTTTGTGACACTCGGCTCCACCAATTTCGACTACCGGAGTTTCGAGCACAACTTTGAAGAGAATATCGTAATGTATTCCCGTGATGTGAACAATGCAATCGCCGATCTTTACAAGAAAGACATGGAGGACTGCTCCCAGATAAAGCTGAACGAATGGAACCGCAGACCTTCAATGCGAAAAGGAAGAGAGTCTCTCTGCCGTCTGCTCAGCCCGATACTCTAATCAGATAGTCATTTGACATAAAAGTCTATAAGGCGGTCGATGGCACGGATGCAGACCGGGCAGAATGCCGGGGATGTGTTGGTGCGCATACGGCAATCGTTAGCCGGACGGAAAACTCCGCGCGACTGGTATCCCCCACCCTCATATACACCTACAGGATAGCTGGATGACTCCGCCGGAGATGTCGGTATCCTGACGCCTGGAGGAAGCATATCCTTCCATTTTGAATCGAAATCAGTAAGAGTGGTGATATTCTGTTCCCAAGGCTCTACCCCTTTATGGTACAACCCCGCTGCCGGATCATCATAGGAATAGAAATACTCATCGGCAAGCCCTCCGAAACTGTGTCCGAACTCGTGTACAACAACCGGGCGGAAACTTGCATGTCCAGCTGTTGTCAGCGTATAGAAATTGTATATCCCGCCGCCACCGTACTCAGTGGTGTTGGCAAGAATAATGATATGTTCGTAAGGCACGTTTATCAGGCAATCATGCACACGTTTCACATTACGGGTAGTAAGATAGCGGTCAGAATAGAATGTGCTGAAATTCGAACCTGCGGCAGTCGATTTCCACTCCCCAAGTCTGGGCACACTTACTCCGCTGTCAGACGACGGCACGCCTACTGCCACAAAGTTGAACTCATCGGCACGTGACCGGAAAGGCTCATGAGACAGAATCGCATCCACAGCAATCTCAGCAGCCTTATAAAATGAATCCATCTCGGTAGCAGAGTAACCCTCCGAAAGAATCGCAACGTCTATAGCTCTTTCAGGATGGGTGCTTCTGTGAATATAACGGTTAGGATTAGGATTGACATTGCTCCTGTCTACAATAAGAATATCGGAAGGATTGACATTGTGGGACATCTCCACTACTTTTTTCCGATTACTGTCATAAAGCTCCACATCAATTGTCGCAAGCCTCCTTGGCATAGGGACAAGAAAACTATTCTCAAACGAGCGTGCCACCTCTCTGCTCTCAGGCATAGCGAGCCATTCCTGAAACAGTGTTGAAAAAGTTGTGACATAAATAGTGTCGCCCGACTCCTTGTCCCTGACAGTCACACGTCCGTTGCCGGCAAGAGGCATGGACACAAGATTGTTCCTGCGACCCGACCAACCAGGAGTGCGGACCAATCCATCCAATAACACCTGACACTCCGGCTTACCGTCGCAAGAGACTTTTCCACCGAATATATAATCCAGTCGTAAAGTGGAGTCAGCAAAATGCTTCCCAAACTCCTGGGCAAAAGAACTGATGGCTATACAATTTATTATAGCCACAATGATTATTGTTTTTTTCATGGCTGTGAGGGTAAGAGTCAATATATACATTGAGGATGAACCTCACAAAAGCGAAATTCATCCTCAAGTTGTTTTTAACATCGTAATGTTACGAGCAGTTTTTACTCTGCTGCGGGAGCCTCAGCTTCAGCAGCGGGAGCTTCCTCGGTAGCAGCCTCGGCCTCAGCAGCGGCAGCAGCGAGTTCAGCCTTCTTCTTGGCTACCTCTTCAGCCTTAGCTTTGTTCTTGGCCTGCTCAGCCTCAAGGCGAGCCTTGGCATCCTGCTCTTTCTTGTCAGCCATAGAAGCGCGGAACTTGTTGACTGACTCATTCTTCTGGGCTTTCCAGGCATCGAAACGACGCTGAGCCTCAGCTTCGTCGAATGCACCTTTCTTAACACCGCCCTGAAGATGCTTCATGAGCATCACACCCTCGTTAGAGAGAATAGTGCGAACTGTGTCAGTAGGCTGTGCGCCGACGTTTACCCAATACAAAGCACGCTCGAAGTTCAAAGTTACTGTAGCAGGATTAGTGTTCGGATTATAAGAACCTATCCTTTCAATAAATCTACCATCTCGTGGTGCCCTGCTATCGGCGATGACAATAGGATAGAACGCATAGTTCTTGCGACCATGGCGTTGCAGTCTGATTTTTGTTGCCATTAATTAGTGATTTGTATTAGAATTCGGGTGCAAAGGTACAATTTTTCCATCAAGGATACAAGCAAAAGTAAAAGATTTTTCACTAATTTTGCAGACAAAAATAGACATATCCCCCAATTCATTATGAAAAGAGAATGGACAAAGATAAAGGAGTACGATGACATACTCTTTGAAAGATACGGCAAGATTGCAAAAATAACGATAAACAGGCCGCAGGTGTATAATGCGTTCCGTCCTCACACAAATTTTGAGATGCTTGACGCCATGGCTTATTGCCGTGAGGCAAGTGACATAGGCGTGATCATTCTCACAGGTGCCGGCGACAAAGCATTCTGCTCGGGTGGCGACCAGAAAGTAAAGGGCATAGGAGGCTACATTGATGACAATGGGGTACCTCGGCTGAATGTGCTCGACCTCCACAAAGCTATCCGCTCAATACCCAAACCGGTGATCGCGATGGTCAACGGCTATGCTATCGGCGGCGGTCATGTGCTACATGTGGTGTGCGACCTCACCATTGCCTCCGAAAATGCGAGATTCGGCCAGACCGGACCCAAGGTCGGGAGTTTCGATGCCGGCTTCGGATCAAGTTACCTCGCACGCTGCGTGGGACAAAAGAAAGCCAGAGAGATATGGTTCCTATGCCGTCAGTACACGGCAAAGGAGGCGGAAGACATGGGTATGGTCAACAAAGTGGTGCCTTTTGACCGTCTGGAAGATGAGACTGTGGAATGGTGCGAAACCATACTGAGCCGTTCTCCGATGGCTATACGCATGATCAAGAGAGCCCTGAATGCTGAACTCGACGGACAACGCGGCATGATGGAATTCGCTGGAGACGCTACACTTATGTACTATCTCATGGCAGAGGCTCAGGAAGGGAAAAACGCATTCCTTGAGAAACGCACCCCCGACTTTGACCAATTTCCAAAATTTCCAGGATAATGAGAGCCGAATGGCTTAAATACCGTCTCAGCTTCCGCTTCACAGCCATTACCTCTCGTGAGCGGCTTTCCTATAAGGACACCTATTACATAAAGGCGTGGAATGAGTCGTGTCCTGAGGTAATAGGCATAGGTGAGGCAGGGCTGTTCAGAGGATTAAGCTCTGACGACACCCCGGAATACGAAAACATCCTTACGGATATATGCAAAGGCATCAACAGATATGCCAACAACACTGAATCGCTATCAGAGTATCCGTCAATACGATTCGGCATCGAGTCAGCCATCAGGGATCTCATGAACGGCGGCAACCGCTGTCTGTTCCCCTCGGAATGGACTTCCGGGAAAATCCCAATGACGATCAACGGCTTGATATGGATGGGTGATAAAGCGACAATGCGCTCACGCATTGACCAAAAACTCAAAGAAGGCTTCTCTTGCATAAAGGTGAAAATAGGAGGCATAGACTTCAATCAGGAACTTGAATTGCTCTCCTATATCCGCAATCAAGCTCCCGACATAGAGATAAGGCTTGATGCCAACGGGGCTTTCAGAGCAGAAGACGCGCTCAGCCGACTCGACAGCCTATCCCGATTCCGCATCCATTCAATAGAGCAACCGATCCGTCAGGGACAATATGACAAAATGTCACACATCTGCTCACAAAGCCCCATTCCAATCGCTCTTGATGAAGAGCTTATAGGGCTGAACGACAACGACTCACGCATAAAGATGCTTGAGACAATCCGGCCTCACTATATAATCCTGAAGCCTACCCTTACAGGAGGATTCACGGCATCGGACGAGTGGATAGATCTCGCAAAAGAACGAGGCATAGGATGGTGGGCTACATCGGCACTCGAATCCAACATAGGACTGAACGCCATCGCACAATGGATTGCCAGCCACAAACCCGAAATGCCTCAGGGATTAGGCACCGGACAGCTGTATGACAACAACATACCCTCTCCCCTGACACTGAACGGAGAAAAACTGTGGTACGACCCCGACAACAACTGGGACATGCAACACATCATGCATCTATGAGCCATACACTTCACCACGAAAGCATTCTAACCAACGAGGCGGCAGAATTCATTAATGAGTGGAACAACAGCTCCAGATACGTAAAAGCCCACACATCTGGAACAACCGGGACACCCAAAGATATTCTCCTCCTAAAAGATGACATGCGGGCATCAGCCAGAGCCACCATCAAATTCTTCGGCATCAATTCAGGCTCCACCATCATGCTTCCGCTCTCCCCCGATTATATCGCAGGCAAAATGCAGATAGTGCGAGCCATTGAAGCAGGATGCAAACTGATCACCGAACGCCCGTCCTCACATCCATTCCAGTCACTTGAGATCGATAACTGCGATCTGATCCCGATTGTCCCTTCCCAGATTGAAGGGCTGCTTAAGTCACCTATCGCCAATAAGACCCGAAATATAATAATCGGTGGTGCGCCATTATCACCACTTCAGGAGCACACCATGTCTCGCTCAGGCATAAGAGCATTCGCCACTTATGGCATGACTGAGACTTGCAGCCATGTTGCCTTACGGCTCATCGGCTACAACACATACCGCAGCCTCCCGGGATTCATATTTTCCATTGACAGCCGTGGATGTCTTGTGATTGACTCCTCTACCCTATCCTGTGGGAGACTGACCACCAACGATATGGTAAAGCTCATTTCCACTGGTGAGTTTGAATGGCTCGGAAGATACGACAATGTGATCAATTCAGGAGGGATAAAAATACATCCTGAAAAAATCGAAAGAATCCTACAATCAATCTTACCTACCGGAGTAACAGCCTACGTCACATCACGTAAAAGCCAACAATGGGGAGAAGAAGCCGTAATAGTGACCGACAACTGCGCGTTAACAAGCGAACTGCTACAGCGGCTGAGGCCGCTGCTGCCGCAACATCACACACCACATGACATAATACATGTCACTAAAATACAGCACACAACGTCAGGGAAAATAATACGTCAGCGATTCCCCTGACACCATAATTCCTGATAACTAAACCGCGGGCGACGTGAACATAAAAAATCCATTTGTGTTTTTAATATTGACAACCGACTTTAACTGTATTTGTCGAAAGTTCACTTAATTAAAAATCTTTGATTGCAAATTATGTTTACAGAAAAAAGGAGTAGCATGCTTCATGGCATACTGCTGATTGCTCTATTCTCATGCGCCGCTTTCTACATCGGAGAAGCACAAATATTTAAGGAGATATCATTCAGTCCGATGATCATAGGCATCATACTCGGTATGCTTTATGCCAACAGCCTCAGAAACCACCTGCCTGAAACATGGGTGCCTGGAATACAATTCTGCGCCAAGAAGATATTGCGCCTTGGAATCATACTCTATGGTTTCCGACTCACATTCCAGGATATAATCGATGTAGGAGTCGCAGGGATACTGATTGATGTCATAATAGTGTTCGTGACTATTATCGGAGGCGTATATCTCGGCAAACTGTTGAAAATGGACCGCGACATAGCCCTTCTCACATCCATCGGAAGCGGGATATGCGGTGCGGCAGCAGTGCTCGGAGCCGAATCGACAATACAGACAAAACCTTACAAGACTGCTGTAGCAGTAGCAACAGTTGTGATATTCGGCACAATATCAATGTTCATCTATCCTATAGCCTACCGTTCAGGGTTTCTGGGACTGACACCGGATGAAATGGGGATATATGCCGGGGCCACTCTTCATGAAGTGGCACACACCGTAGGCGCAGGCAATGCCATGGGTACAGAGATCTCCAATGTGGCAATCATTGTGAAGATGATACGCGTGATGCTGCTCGTCCCTGTGCTTTTCAGTCTCGGATACTGGATAGCACTACAAGCACCAAAGGCAGGCAACGCATCTGCCTCCAAAGGCAAAGTCGCCGTCCCTTGGTTTGCGCTTGGATTCCTTGCCGTCATCGGATTCAACTCCCTGAACCTATTGCCCCAGGCAGCTGTCGATACCATAAACTACATCGACACATTCCTCCTCACAATGGCAATGGTAGCCCTCGGAGCCGAGACAAGCATTGACAAATTCAAAAAAGCAGGTGCAAAACCCTTTATACTCGCATTCCTGCTATATATATGGCTCCTTGCCGGAGGTTGGGCGTTATCGAAATATATCGCTCCACTATTTTTATAAGCCACATTTCAGCTATTTTTAAGCGTCTGACATATCTGATCTCGAATCCATAGCATGTTTTTCCTGCAATTTTAGTTACATGTTTCGCGATAAATGCTTAATTTTGTAACATTATGGCAAAATTTCAGGTCAACATACTTGGCTGCGGATCAGCTACACCATCGGCACGACATCAACAGTCGTGCCAGGTGGTGGATTTTCGTGATAAATTATTCATGATTGACTGCGGAGAGGGAGCACAATCGGGATTCCGACGCATGGGTCTGAAATTTTCAAGACTAAGCCACATCTTCATATCCCATCTTCACGGCGATCATGTGTTCGGGCTTCCAGGATTGCTTTCCACAATGTCGCTACACGATATTCAAGGGACTGTCACCATACACATATTCCGCGAAGGAGCCGAACTTCTCAAATCATGGATGGATTTCTTCAACCGCCAATGCTCCTTCAATATTGTCTATGACATCATTGAGCCGGGAGAACGCCGAGTGATATATGAGGATTCAGGACTGACTGTAGAAACATTCCCACTGTATCACCGACTTCCATGCTCAGGATTTATATTCCGCGAAAAGCCCAAACTGAGGCATCTCAGAGGTGATATGGTAAAATTTCTCTCCATACCCATATCACTCCTGCAAGGCATTAAGGAAGGAGCCGACTATGTGAAACCCGACGGCATTGTGATTCCCAACGACCGCCTCACAACCCCTCCTGACCCGAGCGTGAGCTATGCCTATTGCAGCGACACCATGTACAACCCTCGTGTCGTCAAGGATATTGCCGGAGTCAACACAGTGTACCACGAAGCTACCTACCACTCCTCACTCACATCCACAGCCAAAGAGAGAGGACATTCCACTGCCTCAGAGGCAGCAACTGTAGCACGCGATGCCGGAGCGTCACGCCTTATTATAGGTCACTTTTCCAAACGCTACATACAAGGCGAGAAACCTCTTCTCGATGAGGCTGCCGCAATATTTCCATCGACAATCCTTGCCAATGAAGGTCTGAGAATAGATCTCGAATAAGACACATATGCTCTGAACCCAACAACAGTTTTAATCATTATTTTTCACAATTTTAAAGGCGTGCCTGCGTTAATAAACTATAAACATTATCCGCAGAAGCATTAGATGACACGCCTCACACCTCTGATAATATATACAGCCCTGTCAGCAGCGTTATTGCTGGCTGCATGTTCCGGTGCAAAAATAAGTGTTGCCGACGAACAATTGTCAAGGGGAGAATATTTTGACGCGGCAAAGACCTATAGAAAGATATACAATAAGCTCAGCCCTCGCAAACAACGTGAACAGCGCGCAGATGTCGCCTACAAGATGGCTGAATGCCACCGCCTATTAGGACAGGATGCACGTGCTGCCACCGCCTATCAGAATGCTCTACGTTACGGATATCCCGACAGCTCAATAATTCTGCGTCTGGCACAGGCACAACATGGGCAGGGAGCATATGCCAAAGCAATCGATTCATATGAGGAATATCTCAGGCTTTTTCCCGGTGACAACAATGCCTCCCGTCAATTGTCAGGAGCGAGAAAAGCCGCAGAACTGAAAAAGAACAGGACAAGGTATGTGGTGCGCAATGCCACGACCTTCAATTCGCGCAGATCCGATTTCGCCCCGATGTTCAACGGTGAGACGCTCTACCTCTCAACAACCAATGAAAAGGTACAGGGCACGGCCCGAAGCGAAATCACCGGCATGAAGCGCAGCGACATATGGATGGCACGAAAAAACGAACATGGGGCATGGCAACGTCCTGAACCGGTAGAGGGGGACCTGAATTCGGAATGGGATGAGGGCATATGCTCTTTCTCCCCCGACGGCTCCACAATGTATCTGACACGAGCAGAGCGCAACCCCTCAGCCGATACCGGCACTGCAATATACACATCCTCACGCCAAGACGCACAATGGAGCGCACCGGTGAAATTTGATATCACCGCCGACACATTGTCCTCCTACGGACACCCTGCCGTCAGCCCATCAGGGGAATGGCTCTATTTCACGTCAGATATGCCGGGATATGGAGGCAAAGACCTCTGGAGAATAAACCTCAAGGAACGGTCCGGAAGCCTTGAAAACCTCGGGGAAGCCATCAATACCCCGGGCGATGAGATGTTCCCCTACATGCTCACAGACTCCATAATGATGTTTGCGTCCGACGGACATCCAGGGCTCGGAGGACTGGACATATTCCGCGCGACACTGACCCCATCAGGAGGCTGGCTCGTTGAGAATATGGGAAGCCCCATTAATTCAGAAAGTGACGATTTCGGCATAACCTATGCCTCCCCAGGACGCGAAGCCGGATATTTCAGTTCTAATCGTGGCGACTCTCGCGGATATGACCACCTGTACTCATTCGAACTGCCTGACCTCAGGATACTCATTTCCGGATGGGTGCTTGACAATGATGAAGAGCCTGTGCCGAACGCAATCATACGCATAGTCGGAAATGACGGCTCCAACCAGAAAGCCTATGCAAAACCCGACGGCTCTTTTTCGTTCCAGCTACAAAGAGGCGTAAACTATGTGATGCTTGCCGGAGCAAAAGGACACCTCAATGCCAAACAGCAGTTCACATCTGACACCGCAGAGGAAGACGCCGAATACGGTATAGACTTCATACTTGCCTCGGTGACAAAACCGAATATACTTGAAAACATATTCTATGACTTTGACAAAGCGTCTCTTCGTCCGGAATCCCGGAAAGCCCTTGATGAACTGGCAGCAAAACTCCGTGACAACCCCAATATAACCATTGAGATGGCATCGCACACTGACAGGCATGGGCCTGAAGAATACAACATATCACTCTCTCAACGCAGAGCAAAAAGCGTTGTGGACTATCTGACCGAGGCTGGCATTGCCCCTGACAGGATGCGAGCCCAAGGATACGGCAAAAGCACACCCAAAACCGTCAGCAAACGAATAGCTCGTGAATATCCCCAATTCCTGGAAGGACAACTGCTTGACGAGACATATGTACTCACTCTGCCTGAAACTGACAGGGAAATAGCCGACCAGATAAACCGCCGCACGGAATTCCAGGTCCTCACAACCGATTACCAGATGTACTGACCATTATTTTCAATACCCTATGTCAACGTAAAAAAAATACTTTCACAATTTACAGAAAAGTCGTAACTTTGCATCCTGAAAATTTTGAAGAAAGATGCAGAAAATCCGAAACATTGCCATTATAGCACACGTTGACCATGGCAAGACCACACTCGTAGACAAAATGCTGCTCGCCGGCAAACTGTTTCGCGACAACCAGTCCACAGGCGAACTTATACTCGACAACAACGACCTTGAGCGCGAGCGTGGTATAACAATTCTTTCCAAGAATGTATCTATCACCTACAAGGACTACAAGATCAATATCATCGACACTCCGGGACACGCTGACTTCGGAGGTGAAGTGGAACGAGTTCTCAACATGGCAGACGGCTGCCTGCTACTCGTAGACGCTTTCGAAGGGCCGATGCCACAGACCCGCTTTGTACTTCAGAAAGCAATCCAGATGGGACTCAAGCCTGTAGTAGTGATCAATAAGGTGGACAAACCCAACTGCCGCCCTGATGAAGTACAGGAGATGGTGTTTGACCTGATGTGCAACCTTGATGCCACAGAGGAACAGCTCGATTTCCCCACCATATACGGCTCTGCCAAGCAGGGATGGATGAGCACCGACTTCAACAACCCCACCGAGGACATCACAGCCGTGCTCGATGCCATCATAGAGTACATACCCGAACCACAGATACACGAAGGCGATGCACAGATGCTAATCACCTCGCTTGACTACAGCAATTATGTAGGACGTATCGCCATTGGTCGTGTGCACAGAGGCGAAATCCGTGAAGGAATGGATATCGCACTTTGCAAAAAAGACGGCTCTGTGGTGAAGCAACGCATCAAGGAGCTGCACACATTCGAAGGCATGGGCCGCAAGAAGGTCGATAGCGTAAAGAGCGGGGACATATGCGCGCTTGTTGGCATTGATGGATTTGAGATCGGAGACACAGTGGCTGACATAAACAATCCCGAGCCACTTCCTCGCATAGCCATCGATGAGCCCACCATGTCGATGACATTCACCATAAACGACTCTCCTTTCTTCGGCAAGGACGGCAAGTTTGTTACCTCACGCCACATTGCTGACCGTCTCACCAAAGAGCTTGACCGAAATCTTGCTCTCCGAGTCACAAAAAGCGACAACGAGGATGTATGGATTGTGTTCGGACGCGGTGTGCTCCACCTTTCAGTGCTTATAGAGACCATGCGTCGCGAGGGATTCGAGCTACAGGTAGGACAACCTCAGGTAATCATAAAAGAGATTGACGGCAAAAAATGCGAGCCAATCGAGATGCTTACAGTGAACGTCCCGGAAGAATTCTCGTCCAAGATCATCGACATGGTAACACGCCGCAAGGGCGAGATGATCACCATGAGCACACAGAACGACCGAGTCCATCTGGAATTCCTCATCCCCTCTCGTGGCATCATCGGACTACGCAACAATGTGCTCACAGCGTCAGCAGGAGAGGCAATTATGGCTCACCGATTCCATGAATACCAGCCATGGAAAGGAGACATCGAACGCCGCACCAACGGTTCTCTGATTGCGATGGAAGCCGGCACAGCCTACGCCTATGCCATAGACAAGCTTCAGGACCGCGGACGTTTCTTCATATTCCCGCAAGAAGAAGTCTATGCCGGACAGGTTGTAGGTGAAAACGCCAAGGACAATGACATTGTAGTCAATGTCACCAAATCCAAGAAACTCACTAATATGCGCGCCAGCGGAGCTGACGACAAAGCGCGCATTGTTCCTCCGGTAGTATTCTCTCTTGAAGAAGCCCTGGAATATATCAAAGAAGATGAATATGTGGAAGTGACACCTCACCATCTGCGCCTGCGCAAAATCATTCTTGATGAGATCGAACGCAAACGCGCAAACAAGTAACCCCACATCATCACGATACAAATAAAAACCAGTAGGATCCGGATTGGATCCTACTGGTTTTTTTGACATTACATGATTTTCATATTTAGCACCGCTAAAGCAATGCTTTAACAGAGTGGAGCTAAATGACAAATGCATGCATTAAAGCTGCACTTTGCATAAATTTATTTTCATATTATCTATCAGCTTGTTATAAATCAAAATGGTGATGGGGTCGGATTTTTAGTTTGCCTGAACAGGAAAAAATGCTTAACTTTGCAACATGATTGACTTGACCGCTCACATAGAATATCTGCTCATGAACCATGACTGTGTTGTGGCTCCCGGACTCGGTGCATTCTTAGCGCATGAGACCCCAGCCCGCTATGATTCGGAGTCAGGTCAGTTTATGCCACCGACACGTTCTCTCGGATTCAATCAGGCACTCACCATCAACGATGGTTTACTTGCCGAAAGCGTGGCGCGGCGTTGCGGAATATCCCTCGACTCAGCTCGTGCAGAGATAGATACTGCAATATCATCATTCCGCAACCAACTCGAAGAAGTCAAAACGCTCCCATTAGGCAATCTGGGCGAAATGTCGATATCCGAAGGATCGCTCGTGTTCGAACCATCCGCATCGTCGGCTGTATCATTCCGATATGGAGGCTTCTCACCAATAGCCATAACCCCTATTATTGAAGATGCATCTTTGGAAAGAACATCTGAAGATATTCACGAATCGAAAATCATATCCATTCCCACACCTCTTAAGGTGGCAGCATCAATGATCATACTGATTGTTGTATGCGGACTTTTCCTTACAACAGGCAATCTGCTTGGAAATCGCCACACCAATTTCGCATCTCTTGACTCCGGTCTACGCAACAGCAATATTGAGGCATCAAATATCGCTCCAATAAATAATGAGGAAACCATACAGATATCAAGAGAAATCGAACTTAACATCTCTGTTCCGAAAGAGGATATATGCAGCACAGCGCATGTAACCGCACAACCCTCAGATCTACCCGGACGTTACATACTCGTGGTAGGGTCTTTCCCATCGAAAAAACTGGCTATTAAGCATATCGGAGACGACTCCACCCTCTCCATCATAGAGATGGGAGACAAATTTAGAGTATATGCTGCTTCAGCATCCTCTATGGATGAAGCTTCTGTCCATGCAAATACACTGCGTGACAAATATCCTACTGTATGGATATGCCGCAGATAAATCCTTATTACCACACATACATCTCTTACCGCCTCAAACAAAACTGCTATGGATTTTCACGAACTGATAATCAATAGGCGTTCAATACGTAAATACACCGACGAACCAATAGCCCAAGAGGATGTCAGACTCATCCTGGAGGCAGCCTTGCTATCCCCTACCTCCAAGAGTGCCAGAGCATGGCAATTAGTTGCAATCGAGGACAAGTCAACACTCGAACAGCTTGCAGCATGCAAGCCGGCAGGAGCCATGTCAGTGGCAGGTTGCCCATTGGCAATTGCTGTGACTGTTGATTCTACAAAATCAGAAGCCTGGGTTGAAGATGCTTCAGTAGCAGCTTCATATATGCAACTCCAGGCGGCAGCTCTCGGACTCGGATCTTGTTGGGTACAGGTATATGGCAGATTTGCAGCCGATGGAACCCCTTCCGACCAGTACGTACAGGAGATACTCGGCATACCAGAAGAATGCTCGGTGCTATGCATTATTTCATTCGGACACCCGAATGAAATACGCAAGCCACAGGACACAGAAAAACTAAAGTGGGAGAATGTCCATATCGGCAAATGGTGATATGATCCCACAGACCACCGGACACCCACTTTCCATTGTATTTATAGGGGCCGGGAACGTTGCTACCCATCTCGCTCAGGCATTTGAGAAATCGGATGTCGGGAATGTGGTGCAGGTATTTTCCAGGTCCATAGATTCCGCTAAAGAATTAGCGCATAAATTACATGCAGCTGAATTTGTGAACGATCCATCCGAGATAGTCCACGATGCCGACGTGTATGTGGTAAGCCTTGTCGACCATGCTGTGGATAATGTCATAAAAGAAATCCCACGCAACAATGCCCTCTGGCTTCATACCTCAGGCTCCCTGCCTATTGAGGCATTGACAGGGAAATCCGACAGGACCGGTGTTTTCTATCCATTACAGACATTCTCAAAGCAGGTGCCTGTAGATATGACAGAAGTGCCGATATTCATCGAGGGATGCAATCCTGGTATAACGGATGAAATACGACATATGGCAGAGAAAATGTCGGAAAAGGTGTATTATGCCGACGGAGATCTGCGCAGACGTATGCATGTTGCAGCAGTGTTCGCCTGCAATTTTTCCAATCACATGTTTACCATTGCTGATGACCTCCTGAGGCGTGACGGTCTGACACTTGAAGTGCTGCATCCCCTATTGCGTGAGACCGTTCGCAAAGCAATTGACGGCTGCCCGGCTGACGGACAGACCGGTCCGGCAGTCAGAGGAGATAAGGCTGTGATGGAAAAGCACCAGTCAATGCTGACACGTGAACTCGCTGATATCTATTCTATTATATCCAAGTCAATCTATTCACGGCACAATCCTGATTAGCACATAATATTCTTCCATTCTGCCCTATTCTATTTCCCGCTGCATAAGCAAAACAGTGTATTTTTTTATAGCAGTGTTGAATTGTAAGGATTTTTGCCTAATTTTGCATACAAAAATCGCTCGCAGAGTGTAAATTAATCACTTTTAAAATCATTCCCCAATAAATGGAAGCACGCGAAAGCCTCAACGAATATTTCAGAGACTCTATACGTCGCAATTGGAATCTACCGGCATTCACCGATCTTGGTGCCACGACAATGACCTATAAAGACGTGGCTCGCAAGATTGCAAAGTTACATATACTGTATAAAGAGATAGGTATTGTACCTGGCGACAAAGTAGCTCTCTGCGGAAAAAACTCATCCCAATGGTGTGTGGCATTTTTGGCTACAGTTACTTACGGAGCTGTTATTGTACCTATACTTGCCGACTTCAAGCCCGACAATATCCAGCATCTTATAAACCATTCCGATGCTAAACTTGCAATAATTGACGAAGCTGTATGGGAAGCCCTCAATCCCGATGGCATGACCAGGATTTCCGGAGCATTGTGTACACGTGACTTCTCACTGATCCACTCCAATGATGAAAAACTGACCCATACACGTGCTCATCTTAATGAACTTTTCGGTCAAGCATACCCTGACCGTTTCACACCTGAGGATGTCAACTACTACAAAGAGGACAATGATGAACTGTGCCTGATATCATATACATCCGGATCGACAGGCTTTTCCAAAGGAGTCATGCTCCCCTACCGTTCACTTTGGTCCAACGTGCGCTACTGCATGGACTATCTGCCATCCGACCCGGGAGACGGCGTAGTGTGCATGCTCCCATTGGCACACATGTATGGCCTCACCATTGATATGCTCCGTCCATTCGTATCAGGCAACCATATACATGTGCTCACCCGCACACCATCACCACGCATATTGGTGGAGGCATTCGCACAGGTGCGCCCGCGCTATATAGTAGCCGTGCCCCTGATTATAGAGAAGATTATACGCACACGAGTATTCCCGCTTCTTGAGAAACCATTGATGAAACTGATGCTGATGGTTCCGTTTGTCGACGACCGTCTGCTCGCACGCATCCTCGATCGGCTCAAAGAGACATTTGGAGGCAACCTACAGGAAATCATCATCGGAGGAGCCGCCCTCAACAAAGATGTGGAACGTTTCCTACGCCGATGCAACTTTCCGTACACTGTGGGCTACGGCATGACTGAATGCGGACCGCTAATCGCTTATGCCCCTTGCACCAACAACCGCATGGCATCCTGCGGACGCATCGTCGATCGCATCGAAGCCAAAGTTTCGTCCCCCAATCCGGCATCAGTCCCCGGCATACTTTACGTGAAAGGCACAAATGTAATGCTCGGATATTATAAGAACCCGGAAGCGACAGCCGAGGCTATCGATGATGACGGATGGCTTTGCACTGGTGACATATGCAACCTTGACGAGGAAGGATTCCTCTATGTGCGCGGCCGCGACAAAAACATGATTCTCGGACCGTCAGGACAGAACATCTATCCTGAAGAGATTGAGGACAAGCTCAATAACCTCCCTTACGTCTCCGAATCACTCATCGTCGACTCCGGAGCCGGACGCCTGGTAGCACTCATATTCCCCGACCTCGAAGCAGCCCAGTCACAAGGCTTCACCGATTCGGATATCGAAAAGATAATGGACGAGAACATTCGCACACTAAATGAAAGCCTCCCCGGATACTCACAAGTGCAATCGTACCGCATACAGCAGGAGGAATTCGAAAAGACCCCGAAACGCTCTATCAAGCGTTACCTCTACAAATAAACACAATTCTGAATAATTCACAAAAGAGGGTGTGTCAAAACTCCCTTTTTGAAGAAATTACCCTTGCCACAGGTAGCTGTAGCAGGGGTAAATCTTTATAATTGTGCATTATGACTCACCATCTTTTATGCGTTACAACTGCTTATGAGCCGCAAGCACCGAGTTATAGTATCGCGGATCTCCTGTCACCTCATCACCGATGAACGGAGGAAGGACAAAGCTATCAGAGGCAGACGAAAGCTCAATCTCAGCAAGGACAAGACCGTCATGCCTTCCGTGAAACACATCCACCTCCCAGCGAGCTCCTTCATATATCACCACATAACGCGTCTTATCAATATTCCATCCACCCGCCAGTCTTTCAGCCATCTCCATTGCATCATTAACCGGTATCGCATACTCCCATTCATCACGCACCGCCCCATCATTCTTACCTTTCACCGTGATCCAGGCATGATCGTCACACACACGGATTCGGACTGTCGCCTCAGGCTTGTCTGATATATAAGTCTGACATATATGAAGCAACTCGGTGGTCATTTGGATGAAACTATTGTCCTTTACAAGAAATTTTCGTTCTATTTCCTTTCCCATAACATCATTTAATAACATATGAGGAGAGATGTTCTCAGGATTTTCCGTAATTTTGCAAAATTAAATAAAATAGAGTTTCTAAAATAGGATTTTTATCAAAATTTTTCGATTACAAATGCGCTTGCGCACCATCATATTCATTCTTATTGCAAACCCTATAAAGGTACATGCCGATAATGTGACAGTCACCGGAGTGGTGAGGGATTCTCTCACACATGAACCGATACCATTCGCTACAGTCCTTCTAAAAGGAACCGACCGTGGCACACTCACTGACGACAATGGCAAATACACGATAACCACAGCTCTAAGATGGGATTCCATACAGGCTGCATCTATGGGATATGACACCAAACAGCTGCCAGCCAAGAAAGGGAACAAAATAATCATAGACTTCGATCTGCATTCCACAGGTGTACTGCTCAACACTGTGATAGCCAAACCAAAGAAGGAGCATTACACTAAGAAAAACAATCCAGCAGTGGCATTCATGGAGCGTATCCGTGCCACACAGGACATTGGAGATCCCCGACGGAAACCTGACTACAATTACGACAAATACGAACGCATAACTCTTGCGATCAACAACTACCAGTTCAATGACTCGGCAAAAAGAGGATTTGACAAAAAATTCTCTTTCATAAAAGAATACATTGACACTTCAGCTCTGACCGGAGAACCCATCCTCAATGTAGCCTTACGGGAAAAAGCCTCTGAGGTCAACTATCGCAACACTCCTCAGAGCGAAAAGGAATATGTGAAAGGCCTACGCCAGTCAGGAATGGACAATTTTCTTGACCAAGAGAGCATGAAGACATTCTATGAGGATGTGATGCGCGAAGTCGATGTCTACAATAATGACATCAACATCCTTCAGAACCGCTTCGTCAGCCCCCTGTCACGTATCGCACCGGATTTCTATAAATTCTATCTCACCGATACCGTGCCTGTTGACTCGGTGGAATGCGTGGAGCTTACCTTTGTGCCAAGAAATTCTGCCTCATTCGGATTCACAGGGCGTTTCTATGTCCCGGTAGGAGACTCCACCATGTTCATAAAGCGAATAGTGATGCATGTGCCCCACAACATAAACCTTAATTTCATCAATAACATGCTCATTTCACAGGATTATGAGCAGCTACCCGACGGTACACGCCTAAAGACAAAGGATGATATGATAATAGAGGCATCCATAATACCAGGTATGCCGGAAATGTACGCACGACGCAACACCGTATATACCGGACATAATTTTGACCGTCTCACCGATCAATCAATATTTGATCGCGGACAATCCCAGGTGTATGCACAAGGGGTATATGACCGTGACTCGATTTTCTGGAAAGAGAATCGGACTACACGGATTGCACATGGAGAGAACTCTATGGAAAATATGATAAAGAGAATGCGATCCGTTCCTTTATATTATTGGGGAGAAAAGGCACTAAAGACTTTCACTTCAGGATATATCACCACAGGAAACCCATCAAAATTTGACATCGGGCCACTCACTTCGACTTTCTCGACCAATACAATCGAAGGATTCCGCCTAAGAGCCGGAGGAATGACCACTGCCGCATTGTCACCAAGATGGTTTGCCAGAGGATATGTGGCAAGAGGCTTCCGTGATCATAAATGGAAATACAGCGGCGAAGTGGAGTATTCATTCCGCGACAAGCGTCAGCATTCAAGAGAATTCCCTGTTCACTCTCTACGCTTCACCCAGCTATATGACATGGATATGCTCGGACAGAATTTCACACTCAATAATCAGGACAATATGTTCATGTCCGCCAAGCGTATGGAGGATATACAGATGACCTATCACCGAGTGAGCAAACTGGAATACACGCTTGAGATGGAGAACAATTTCACAATCAAAGCCAAGCTGGAGAGCGAAAGGCAGGAACCGACAAGATATATGCAATTCGTCAACGGAATGGGGAATTCATTCCATCACTATACGATGAATTCAGCAACCATAGAACTGCGGTATGCCCCAGGCGAAAAGTTTTATCAGATGAGATCCGGCCGTGTGCCTATCAATTTTGACGCTCCGGTGTTCACGCTCAGCCACACATGGGCACCGAAAGGAGTGTTCGGAAATCCGTTCGCATTATTCTCAACCGAGGCATCATTCAGTAAAAGATTCTGGTTCTCGGCATTCGGGTATATGGACGTATTTCTTAAGGGCGGTCATGTATGGACAAGATCACCCTATCCGAATCTGCTTATACCAAATGCCAACCTGTCATACTTCCTTCAGGCAGAATCATTCTCATGCCTCAACCCAATGGAGTTCATCAATGACAGTTATGCGCAATGGGACCTCACTTACTGGGCTAACGGAGCGATACTCAACTACATACCCTTATTAAAGAAACTCAAACTACGCGAAGCCATAGTTTTCCGCGGACTTTACGGACATCTGAGCCATCGCAACCGCCCTTGGGAAAATCCGTCACTGTTCGTTTTCCCTACCGATGCCCACACCCAGCTTATGAGCTCTACCCCCTACATGGAAGCCGGTATAGGTATCGACAATGTATTCAAGGTTCTTCGTATCGATTACACATGGCGACTCACCTATCGCAACAATCCTCAGGCATGCCGCGGCGGTCTACGGTTCATGTTCCATTTCACATTCTAAGAAATGTAACCTGCCATACGGATCTCATTTTGATACAAACTTCCTTATAGCTTTCCTGTTGATCTTCACTTTATACTTCGAACGAAGTGATTTCACCCAGTCAGCTTCAAGCTGCTGCTGAAGGTCAGAAACAAGAACCGACTTAACATCAGATGCCTCCTCCGGTACATCGATTATCTTGTAGGCGTATGGAAACCATGCCACCCACTTCCCTTCCGGTGACACTTCGGCTCCACCAAAGGCTATATTGTCTATTATCTTATTTTCACCCTTGGCAGCAAGGATATGCTCGACCTTAACATCCGCACCAAACCGATCTTCAAGCGATACAGAAAGCATATCCTTATTTATCGGATTCTTTGCAAGGAATCCTTGTATCTCAGATGCGACAGAATCGCTCATAGCTGAAATCACGTAGCCCTTGAAGTGAGGGACATCCCATGAATAGGCTGTACGATTCTGACGGAAAAAACTGTTCTGTGCTTCAACATCGACACTTGACCGCTCCCATACATTCCTGTTGCTTATCTCAAACAGCAATATACCGTCACGGTACTCGTTAACAAGGTTGCGATAATCGGTATTGGTTTCAGCAAGGCGCGCCTTAGCCAACTCTATGGTTTCATTATCAATACACTCATCCACATAATAGCTGAACAAGATCCCAAGGTCCACTTCTGGCAGTTCAGGCATCCTCTCCACAACATCCGACACCTTGAGCTTCCTGGATGGGAACTCTGCAAGAACCAAAGACGAAACCCTAAGAGCCTTAAGGGCAGCAGAACGGTCATGGCTTCCCTCAACAATCGAACGGACGGCATTCATAGCTTCACTCGAAACATCAATGCCATGCTCAGCTCTCACTTTTGAAAGGAATTCTTTCTGTGGCAATACGGATCTCTCATCTCTGCTCATCATCTCAAGAATATGACTGCGAGATTCATTCAATGTAGGCAAAGGCTTGCGCTCAAGGGTCTGTACTATATGATAGCCATAGGCTGTACTGAACGGTTCGGACATCTCTCCAGGCTTAAGCGAGAATGCAGCCTGCTCAAATTCCGGCACCATCATCCCTCTGCCAAAGAATCCGAGATTCCCTCCACGTATCGCCGAACCGGGATCCTCACTCTCCCGGCGAGCAAGGTCTTCAAAATCCGCTCCGTTCTTAAGCAATGTCGCTATGGAATCGATCTGAGCTTTTTTTGCCGCCGCATCATCAGGGGAAAGTCCTTTAGTCAGTTTAAGTATATGACGAGCCGACACATCTCCTTCCACTTGTCGTTCATCCGTAACTTTTATAATATGAAATCCATACGGCGCATCCTCAAACACAGGAGATATCTCCCCCACAGGTGTGTCATAAGCAACTTTTTCAAACGGATAAGGGAGCATACCGGACCGAATATATCCCATATTCCCAAAATTCCTTGCTGCCGATCGATCATATGAATACTTGATAGCCATCTCTCCGAAATCAGCACCGTCCATAATAACCGAACGTATTGAATCAAGACGTGCCCGATTAGCCTCCCTCTCGGCAAGAGTCTTACCATACGGAAGCAATATATGGCTGACACAACGCTCACGGTGCATACGGTCATACGCCTCCGCCACAAGACGCTGCTCCACAAGCGAATCTCTCAGATAAGGAGCTGACAACTCAGCACAATACCCATTGAACTCGTCACGGAAAGCCTTGGTAGTGTCAATTCCTGCGACCTCAGCATCAGCGACCTTAAGTTTATATACAACAAACATATCCACATAATCATCTATCGAAAGCGGGGCTGCCTGCTGTAGATTGTTCTTTTTATACAGATATTCGAATTCGCTAAGCTTTATCTCCTTGCCGTTGACAGTCATAACAACCGGATCAGAATTACGAGGAGAGGCTGAGACTGTTAATATCGCTGCAAACACTGTTGCTATCGGTATGAGATACTTTTTCATTGCAAATTAATCTAAATACTCTTTAATAACGAACATCAATGTACAATATTGTACACAAAAAGACCGGGACCCGCAATGCAGACCCCGGTTCATTATACGTTCAAATTATCAGTTACGGCTGGTGGCACTATAGTTGGGAGCCTCACTGGTGATGGCAACATCATGAGGATGGCTTTCAGCAACACCGGCATTGGTGATACGCGCAAACTTCGCCTCATGCAGACGCTCTATATCAGCTGCTCCACAATAGCCCATTCCGGCACGCAGACCGCCGAGCATCTGATAGATCACTTCATAAAGCATTCCCTTGTAAGGCACACGAGCTGCGATACCTTCCGGAACGAGCTTCTTGGCATCGCTGACATTACCCTGGAAGTAACGGTCCTTAGAGCCTTTTTCCATAGCCTCAAGCGATCCCATGCCACGGTATGACTTGTACTTTCTGCCATTGTAGATTATGGTATCGCCGGGTGATTCCTCAACTCCGGCAAGCATACCGCCAAGCATAACGGCATACGCACCTGCCGCAAGAGCCTTTACGATATCTCCAGAATAGCGGATTCCGCCATCGGCAATCAAAGGTACACCAGTGCCTTTGAGGGCCTTTGCCACGTCGTAGACCGCACTGAGCTGCGGCACACCTACTCCGGCGATAATGCGGGTGGTGCATATCGAACCAGGACCAATGCCAACCTTGACTCCATCGGCACCATTGTCAACAAGATATCGGGCTGCCTCGCCTGTTGCGATATTACCAACAACAACATCCACCTGAGGATATTTCTCCTTGATAGCACGGAGAACACCTATCACCCCGCGCGAGTGTCCGTGAGCAGTATCAATCACAAGAGCATCGACACCGGCCTCGACAAGAGCATCGACACGCTCCATAGTGTCAGGTGTCACACCCACACCGGCAGCCACTCTTAGACGACCGAGACGGTCCTTGCATGCATTAGGCTTATCCTTTGCCTTAGTTATATCCTTATATGTCACAAGACCTACAAGATGATTGTCACTATCGACAACCGGAAGCTTTTCAATCTTATGCTGCTGAAGTATCTGTGCCGCCTCCTCAAGATCGGTTGACTGATTGGTGGTGATAAGATTCTCACTTGTCATCACCTCGTCAATAGGACGGTTGAGATCCTGCTCAAATCTGAGGTCTCGATTGGTGACAATGCCAACAAGCTTGCGGTCATCATCAACCACAGGTATACCACCTATGTGATACTCCTTCATCATAGCAAGAGCGTCAGCCACAGAAGAGCCTCGACGGATAGTCACAGGATCGTATATCATTCCGTTCTCAGCGCGTTTCACAGCATGCACCTGACGAGCCTGCTCGGCAACCGGCATATTCTTGTGAATGACACCGATACCACCTTCACGGGCTATAGCTATGGCAAGAGCCGCCTCAGTGACGGTATCCATTGCAGCCGACACAATAGGCACATTAAGCGTAATGTTGCGTGAAAAACGTGTGGTAAGATTTACTTCGCGGGGTAATACTTCCGAATAAGCCGGAATAAGGAGGACATCATCAAATGTGAGCCCGTCCATTTTTACTCTATCAGCAATAAATGACATAAAGACTAAGTTTATTGCGTGCAAAGGTAATTATTTTTCGCAAAATATGAACAATGTTTTTAACCAATTTTGTCAAAAGATACGTACATTTGCACTATGAAATTGCTTTTATCACTGCTATGCCTCTTTTCACCAACCCTCACTTTAGCTGACACTATCGATGAGGAGTATGAACTGTCACCTCAAGTGACGGCATTGGTTATGGGCTACAAAGGAACCTCCACACCTTGCATACCTGATCCTGACGAGGAGCAATGGACCATTCTCGATTCGCCTTCATCATCAGCCCCGGGCAGGATGAGACTACCCAAACATATTGTTGTCGACAAGCCTCACACACGGCTGTATGTGATCAACATGTTCGGCGATACATTATGCCGTTACAGGGTATGCGCATCACTTAAAAGGGGGCAGAAGCAAAAAATGGATGACTGGCGCACACCGGAAGGCACATTCGGACTGATGGGTGTATACAACTCCACCGACTGGACCTATAAGGATACCCAGGACAAATGTTACGGTCCATACTTCGTGTCACTCATTACGCCAAGATTTTGGGGCATAGGCATACACGGCACTAACTCACCTTATTCCGTGCCTGGTCGGCGCAGCCACGGATGCATGCGTATGCACAACGAGGACATACTGATAGTGCGCCAAATGGTTGACAAGGACTCCAAAGTGACCATATTGCCTGATCCTGTCCCTGATGTCGACTGACAATCACAGCCTCATGCCTATACCGAAAAGCGCGTAATCATAAATCACCGGATCTGACGGATTGAACCTGCGCAGATGCCCTGTCAGTTCGAGGACCGCTCGTTTGTCGTCGCTCTTACGTGAAAGCAAACCCAACTCGCGTGATACATCGCCGACATGCACATCCAACGGAATGAAGAGCTGCGAAGGCTTGATCACATCCCATATGCCCATATCCACAATACCGTCATCCCTGACAAGCCATCGTAGTGCCATATTGACGCGCTTAAGTGCTGTAGTAGAAAGATTCTGTGGCAGACATCGTGAGGCAACAGCTGTATCGGCATTCTCTCCATTAGCAATAGCAAGCTCTCTATTCAGAGACTCCACAAGAGTCCATGACGGAAGTTCGGCTGATGCCACTCCTTCCTTACGTGCAAACTCCTGAAGAGAACCCGATGACACATACACACGACGCAGCCCTCTAAGAAAATACTTGAAATGACGATTGAAAAAAGTGCGATGTATGTTACTTTCGTCATCAAGATCCTCATAACCCTCATCCATCATATATGAATAAGGCTTGTTTTCCATAAGAGAAAGCATCCTATCGCAATCTCGACATATCATACGACGATTCCCCCAAGCTATTGCAGACGTAAGCATCGCAGAAATCTCTATATCCCGCGGATCATCAAAACGTCTTGGAAACTGCACAGGGTCCTCCCATATAAATGAAGGAGCATTGATTCTTGACGCCTCGGAGTCAAGAAGCTCCCTAAGGTCATTTTCAGTCATAATATATCTAACCGACTATAAAAAAGAAATTATACGGATATCCCATAAAGTATCCATATAATTTCCTTGTATTAAAATAAGTTCTTATTTTATCTATCAGAAAGCTGCTACAGTATCAGCAAGCTCCTCAGCAGCAGGAACTACAGCAGCCATAGGCTTATATGCAGCCATCACTTCGTCAACATCCTTGACAAGAGCTTCGCTTTGCTTGTCACGTGATACTATTATACCTTCGGAATTGATTACAATAATGCAAGGAATGCCCTGGATACCATAGAGATCTGTCGGGATCGTCTGCGCATTCACAATACAAGGCCAAGGCAGCTCATGACTCTTTATAGCCTTTTCCGTGTCCTCAGGCTTGTCCCAGACAGCGACTCCCACAACATTGAGCCCTCTGTCCTTATACTTTGCATAAAGCTCTTTCAGCACCTTGAGCTGACGCACACATGGTCCGCACCAGCTTGCCCAGAAATCAACTATAGTCACTTGTCCGGGTTTGACATAGTCACTGAGAGCCTCCTTCTTGCCATTGTACTCAACTACGAAATCCTTATAGTGCTTACCCTCTCCAGTCTCTGACTGAATCTTTAGAGTCTTGTGCAGAGCCTGTAGCTGTTTTGAAGAAGCGAGCATCTTGTTCTGAGCCATATCGGACTCTACCTGAGCCAAAGGCAGCTCATATGCTCCCTGCATATACATGTACAGGCCGAACACATTGTCCTTATTAGCTGCATATGCATTTACAGGCATAGCATTATAGTCGGAAATTATCGCCTTGCCTCGTGCAGCCTGCACAGAATCGTTCTGGTCAAGCTTCTTATACTCATCTGAGAGAGCAGCCATCTTGCCGCGATACTCTACAAACTTGTCATTGAGGGGTGTACCTGACGATTCGCCACGCTCATTGATAGTGACATCGCCTTTCTCTATAAAGAAAACAGGACCACGCTTGCCTCCTACCATAATGCGACCGATAGAAGGAGCGTCAACCTTACCTTCAAATCTGACAGTCCCATTGCTGACAATGACCGAATCAATCTTTTGAGCAGAATCCCAGTCAACGAGATAAGCCATTGTGTTATCAGCCTTAGCTCCCACCGGGAAAGTGACTGAATAATTGGACTGAGCCTCAATGGCACAAGCACTCAGTGCAAGTAATGCGCCAGTGAGCATAACTGATGTTTTTGACATATATAATGGTGTTTTAAACATTATTCTTAGGATTTCTTCATACGCAGTACCTGCGCAGACCTTGGAGGCAAATAAAGCCGTAGCCACTCTCGTCCCACAGGCGCATAGACAGGATCATGCTGAGTGAGATGATGCACATTCTCATCAATATTGCCATAACCTCCATATTTCGGAGAGTCAGTGGACAGCACAACCTCATACTCTCCGGCAGGAGCAAGAATACCATACCCTGTAAACGCCTTGACTGGAGAGAAGTTAAACACAAAAACCAGATCGCCACGCATGTATGCGAGCACCTGATCGTCATCCTTCTCCCAAAGCTTGACAACAGGCAATGACTGGAAATTATATACTCCCGAAATAATATTGATCATGTCATTATCAAAAGCATTCAGGAACATATATTTAAGATCCTCACGATCGACAAGATCCCATTGACGGCGTGCATACTTGTAGCTCCAGCCGTTCCCTTCCCTTGGGAAGTCGATCCATTCCGGATGACCGAATTCATTGCCCATAAAGTTGAGGTAACCTCCATTGATGGTAGAAGCTGTGACGAGACGTATCATCTTATGGAGTGCCATACCTCGTGCAACCGCCATATTGTCATCATCCTTCATCATATGCCAGTACATATCCTTGTCTATCAGACGGAATATGACAGTCTTATCTCCGACAAGAGCCTGATCATGGCTCTCGACATACGATATTGTCTTCTCATCAGCACGGCGATTGGTCAGCTCCCAGAATATTGATGTAGGCTTCCAGTCCTCATCCTTGCGCTCCTTAAGGGTCTTTATCCAATAGTCTGGAATGCCCATTGCCATACGATAGTCAAATCCTATGCCTCCATCCTTGAAAGGAACTGCTATGCCAGGCATTCCGCTCATCTCCTCCGCAATAGTTATTGCTGAAGGGTTGATTTCATGAATCAGTTTATTGGCAAGGGTAAGATAGGTTATGGCATTGGCATCCTGACCACCGTTATAGTAGTCATCATACGATCCGAACGCCTGACCAAGACCATGATTGTAATAAAGCATCGAGGTCACCCCGTCAAAGCGGAATCCGTCAAAACGGAACTCCTGAAGCCAGTATTTGCAATTGGATAGCAGGAAATTGATCACATCATTCTTGCCGTAATCAAAACATAATGAATCCCATGCAGGATGCTCTCGACGGCTGTCGCCATAGAAATACTGATTGTATGAACCGTCCAGTCGTCCAAGTCCCTCCGCTTCATTCTTCACTGCATGACTGTGCACAATATCCATAATCACGGCAATACCGAGTTCATGAGCACGGTCAATCAGGCTCTTCAGCTCTTCAGGGGTTCCGAACCGGCTTGAAGGAGCATAAAAGCTTGACACATGATAACCGAAAGAGCCGTAATATGGATGTTCCTGTATCGCCATTATCTGAATGGCGTTATAACCGTCGGCTGCTATACGCGGGAGCACAAGGTCACGGAACTCTGTGTAGCTCCCTATCCCCTCCTTCTCCTGAGCCATGCCTATATGGCATTCATATATAAGCAGCGGGCGTGTATCAGGGCGGAAGCGTCTCACTTTCCATTTATATGGAGCCGGAGACCACACCTGCGCGGAAAACAGATGAGTGTTCTCATCCTGCACGACACGTGTCGCATAAGCCGGTATACGTTCTCCGCTTCCTCCTTCCCAGGAGACTATCATCTTATAGAAATCGCCGTGATGTATGTCGTCAGGCTTGAATTTCAGTTCCCACACGCCATTTTTCTTTGGCTTGAGGGCATATTTCTTCATCACCTTCCATCTCGAAAAATCGCCAATCAGAGTTATTGCTGTGGCGTTAGGAGCCCATTCACGGAACACCCATCCGTCAGCAGTACGATGAATACCGAAATAGTTGTGGGCATTGGCGAAAGTGTCCAGTTTCCCATCAGGCCCGCAAAGCTCGATCTCCTTATTTACAGCATCATTGTGACGCCCGACGATAGCTCCGGCATACGGCTCAAGCCAAGGGTCATTCTTGAGGATGTTGAGAGTCTTTTTTTTCATATTGACGATTATAAAACTTGATGCATTGCCTGTTCTATGAAAGGCCATAGCACCTGTATTAATTCACAAACTTACGAAAAATCCTCGACTTTGCACAAAAACGACGCAGATATTTAAGCCATCGAGGAGTCTTTTTATCCTGAGACATCTCATCAATGAGTGTGCGTGCTTGCGAAAGAGCGGATCGCTGGAATGCCCCAAGCTCCTCACGGAACTTAGGGACCGTTGAAGTACGGACACTTTGGTCGGGGTACAGCGCGTTAAGAAGCGCGGATACAATAGTCTCCGGAATCGTAGGCGGCAACGTCTCTCTTACCATCTCCTCTGTCAGCTTGCGCGAGTCAGGAAGAATGTTACCTGACAAGCAGAACACCACCATTGAGGCAAGCGCATATATATCGATCTGAGGACAGAAATGGTCTATGGCATTATACTGCTCGGGGGGAGCGAACCCTTCTTCACATGTCATTGGAGGGAGATCCCAACGCATCACTCCCCTGTCACTGAAATGCATCGTTGCATACAGACTGAAAAGCACCGGTATCTTCTCTCTCTCTCGCTTCACAAAACGCACATGACGGGGATGTATATCGGCATGCACAGCTCTATGATTATGCAATGCTATCACTGCATCAAAGATTGGCGACAGCACCTTGCGTGTCTGTTCGAAAGTGAGCCGGCCTCCCATATCCCGAACATACTCCTCAAGTGTGTCTCCATCAAGATACTCAACCACATAATAATATGTATTGTTGGCATGAAATGTCTCTATGACATTTATAATCCAAGGACAACCGCGCGACAGATTGATACGTTCACGGCATGCACGTATGAATGCCTCAAGACAACTGTTGACCGTAGGAGCGATATCATCCGGGGTTATTACGGTCATGCCGTCTGCTCCACGGCTGGAACATCTCACCATCATCTGTTCTCTGACCACCACCGGCACCTCGACAACAGAGCCGGAACGACACACAGAGACGACAGTCTTATAAGTGAAACCTTGACCGTCACTGCGCAATACCCCCACGACACGGTAAGAATGTTTTACGCCCTTTATCACTGTGCCGGGCGCAAGCGATTTTTCAGACACCATACAACCGATACGCTTATATTCCTAACTTACTATCTATATATCCTTAACTCGGTCCACATCGCATACCATCCACAACACATCTCCTGGCGCAAATACCGTGACAGCATCAGCCTGGATATAACAGTCGCTTCGCTGCACAGCAACCAGGAGTGCTTCATATGTCTCCCGGAGCCGGGATGTGACGACTGTCTTGCCAACCATAGGCGAATCCTCTCGCAGACGCACACTCGTCAGGCGCACATTGTCGACAGCAGGCGGAGCCTCCGTGTCATTGTCGGCCTCAACTACCGGAAGTAGAGCCTGTATCTCCTCATCACTACCTATGACACCAAGTATATCACCCGGAAACACTCTTGCCTCAGCCGCCGGAACCATTATCATGTTGTTGCCTCGTTGAATAGAGGACACCGAGACTCCGTAACGCGAACGGAGTCCTGAATTCTTCAGCTGTTCGCCCACAAACGGACAATCATAACCGACTGTCATGTATGCAAGATGCATATTCGGCACAAGAGAATTCTTGGCTCCTGAACGGCGCAGCTCACGCTCATTGAGATTGTCGATAAAACGAGTCTCTATCTTTGACAGACGCGCCTTCACCGTCTTGGAATAGGACATGAGAAGAGCTATGAAAAGAAGCACCCCGAGGGTCCACCCCACTGCCATAGAATAGACCGAGCTGAGAAGATATACTATAATCATCATAGCGATCAGCAACCTAACAACTGTCATGATGATCAGAGGCACATCAAACTTTGCATTGCACTCCCTCAGACGCTTACGTTCAGTATTCTTGGATGCCGGATAAGTCAGTGCCATAAGGAACGGTGTCATAAGGAACAATGCCACCACTGTGCCCAACAGGCGACCCCAATTAGGGAACACACCCAACGCGAAAGGTATCAGATAACGCTGAGTGATGATGCACATAGCTATAAGGACCATAGAATAAAGCACCACCCTCCATAGATAACGTTTCAGAAGACTACGCCACAACTCCTTCACAACGCTCTGTTCGGCTGTCGCACTTTCGGAATAACGGTCAATAAGGAAATGAAGTTTCTGCGGCAGATGGCTCTCTACCCATCTGGCAGCCGGAGGTGCCATCCTTATAAAATAAGGAGTGGTGAATGTGGTCACTACCGACACAGCCACTACTATAGGATATATCTGTGCGTCAAGCACTCCAAGACCCATACCGAGAGATGCGATAATAAAGGCGAACTCACCTATCTGGGTCAGTGAAAAGCCGCTCTCTATCGCCACTCTGAGCGACTGCCCTGTAAGCAGCATTCCGAAAGTGCCGAAGAATATCATACCCACTATCACAACTCCCGACAATATAAGTATCGGCATCCAATAATCCGCGATTATTGTAGGATTGACCATCATACCTACAGATATAAAGAACACGGAACCGAAAAGATCCTTGACCGGTACTGTGATACGTTCTATGCGTTCGGCAAAACTCGTTCCTGCAAGGATAGAGCCCATCACAAAAGCTCCGAGCGCAAGGGAAAATCCGCAAGCCACAGAGAACACCGCCATACCAAGGCAAAGCCCCATCGAGACTATGAGCAAAGTCTCGGAATTCAGGAATCTTCTCTGCCAGTTAAGCAACGACGGCAAGAGAAAAACTCCCACCACAAACCATATGATAAGGAAAAACACAAGTTTGCTCACGCTATAAAGCATCTCACCCCCCTCCACACTGTTGTTAATGGCTATCGAAGAAAGAATCACCATCATCAACACAGCAAACAGGTCCTCAACAATCAACACAGCGAAAACAAGCGATGCAAACTTACGGTGCCTAAGATTCAGATCGGTAAACGCCTTTATTATGATTGTGGTAGATGACATGGAAAGCATACCGCCAAGAAACAGGCTGTTGATTCTTGAGAATCCCAATATACTGCCGGCAGCAAACCCTGCGACCATCATTCCGCACACTATAAACAATGCTGTCACAACAGCCGAGCCTCCCGCATTGACAAGCTTTCGGAAACTGAATTCCAGTCCTAATGAAAAAAGCAGAACTATTATCCCTATCTGAGCCCAGAAATCAATATTAGCCTCAGTAGTCACCGAAGGAAGATATGTGAAATGAGGACTGGCAAGGAAACCGGCAACAATATATCCGAGCACTACAGGCTGTTTCATCCACTTGAACAGCAGAGTGGTCACAGCACCAAGAATAAGTATGAATGCAAGATCACTGATGAGACCGTTTATATCAAAAGCCTCTGTAGCAGCCTGCACATTAGCCAGAATCAGATTCAATGTCATCATGACAAGTCAGCTTGATTGGATAGCGAAATATTTATAGTAGGATATACCTCATGCAATGCATCAAAGACATCAATGAAGTCGCTATGCTCACGTATGAGTATCAGCAGATTGAGCCTGGTCACATCCGAATCGTAGTCATACTCCACATACACCTTCGAAAGATGTATGCCAAAACGCCCGAGCACATCCTCATAAGGCTTTATCGACTTCACTATCCCTCTTACTTTCAGACGTATTGTACGAGCCTCGTTACCTACATTGACACGATGCTCAAGACGCTCCAAAAGAGTCAATATGAACAGCACAAGAAGTGTGGCGACTATGGAGATTAGGTACAGTCCGCACCCCACAGCCATACCTATGGTAGCTATGATCCATATGCCGGCAGCCGTAGTGAGACCTCTCACAGACCCCTTCATCTGAATAATGGTTCCGGCACCAAGAAAACCTATGCCTGATATCACTTGTGCAGCAATGCGTGAAGGGTCCCCGCGAAGAAGTCCCACAGTCTCCTGACACACATATATGGAAAGCATCATGGCTATACAAGCACCCATCGATATCAGCGAAAAGGTACGCAACCCAGCCATCTGCCCTTTACGCTTACGCTCTATGCCTATAAGCGAGCCAAGCACAAGGCTAAGGACTATACGCACTATCGCTGTAGTCGACGTGAGTTCTACCCCATTGATGATTTCCCAAAAATTTTGCATATATCAAGCAGATCTACCTCCCTTTGACGGAAGATGAATTATTTCTTAAGAGTGAATCTTCTTGAAGTAAGACGGTAACCGTCGGTGAACAGTTCCACGGTGTACTCCCCGGGAGTCAAAGCTGTGTTAACATCCCAATATATAGTTATACCTGTTATCTCATCACCTGAATATTCAATATTCTTGCGTGCTGTACATGGCACGGACTTGCCTTCGAATGGAAATGATCCTCCACCGCCGAGCAACTGACCTTCAGGACTCACGAGACGCATGTATATTGTCTTTTCTCCTACAGGAGTGGAATTGTTCTGCGGAATCGTGAACTTTACCATAAGCTGCTTGGCTTTTGTCACATTCTTCTCTGTCTTGCCGTTTTTCTTAAGAGGGGTCAGTGTCACTCCTGTCACATTAAGTTTTTCGGCAAGAGTCATGCGCTCGCTAAGATTCTCATTCTTACGAGTCTCCTCCCTTACACGAGAACTTAACTGCTCGTTTTGAGCCTTAATTTCACTGTTCTCAGCCTTTAATCCGGCATTCTCCCTGTTGAGTGAATCAATCTGAGCTATATAATGGCGCAAAAGCCCCTTTAAGGTTGCTATTTCGTTCTGTAATTCCTTTATACGTGCCTGCGACTTCACTTTCTCGCTCTTCAGCTCATTCATGAGCTGTTCCACCTTAGCCTTGGCAGCCGTATACTTGGCAAGAATAGTATCATTGGCAAGACGCTGAGCCTGATCCTCATACTGCTGGAATTCCGAATTCAGGACACCAAACTCATTGGATAGCTGTAACTGCTCGTTATCAAGACGCAATTCCTCGTTCTGCAACTGTGCCTGCTGCACCTGAGACTTCAGTGATGCAACCTGAGTGACACCGAACCCTACGGCAACGAGAAGCAACACAGCCAGCACAACGGCAACAATCATAAGTGGAGATTTATTCTTCATTTCCTTCGTACTATATTTCTTATTTTCTAATATATGTGCAAAATTACTAAACACTCCCGTATCTCGCAAATTTCTTTCCTCTAAAGAAAAAATATCGTACCTTTGCATACGCAATGAGAAACTGGCTCAATAACGCTTTAGTAACCGCCGGCATTGCTGTATCGCTCTTGCTGGAGGGGTGCAGTGCGGTGCGTCATGTCCCGGAAGGAAGATACCTGCTCGACAAGGTGAATATAAGTGTCGAGGGTGACAAGGATATACCTTCAGCGGACCTTTACAATTACCTTCGCCAGACACCTAACCATAAAGTGTTAGGCTTTTGGAAACTTCAGCTCGGCACATACAATCTGTCGGGCAACGACTCCACAAAATGGTATAACCGATGGGTGCGCCGTATGGGACAACCGCCTGTAATATACGAACAGGCTCTCACTGACGCCTCTGCTCGCCAATTGCATCTCGCGATGATCAATCGCGGATACTTAAACGCCCATGTAGAAGTTGACACAACAATAAGAACCGAAAAAAGGAGGATCGATGTCAGATACAACATATTTACAGGCGAACCTCATGTGATACGCTCCGTCACCTACGATATCCCTGATTCGGCTGTGGCCTCTGTGATAATGGCTGACTCAACTAAATTCACCGTAAAGACTGGCGATAAATTCGATCGCGACAACCTTGATTCGGAACGCACACTTATAACACGACGTCTTCGCAACCGCGGTTATTATGCTTTCAACAAGGATTATATAACATATTATGCCGACACGGCTGCAAACTCCTGTTCCGTAGACCTCACCATGGCTGTGAGACCTCCACGCCGACCCAATGGGGCTGACACAGCAGCCGACTCGGCTGCAATACATACTCTATACCGTATCGGCAAGGTATATTTCATTACCGACTCGGATGGTGACCGCTCAAACCTTGACACAGTAAGCTACAAGGGGGTAGATATAGTGTACGGACGCGACCGATATCTTAAGCCCGGAGCTCTCGAAGAGAAGTGCTTCCTGATCCCAGGACAACTCTACAGCCCCCACAACGTAGACCGCACATATGAGTCCATAGCCCGGCTCGGTATCCTTAAGTCAATCAACATCGAACTTGTCCCTGAGGCTACCCTTGATAACGGAGACAGACTGCTCGATGCCTATATACGGCTCTCACGTAACAAAAAGCAATCCATAACTCTCGACATTGAGGGGACAAATTCAGAAGGGGATCTTGGCTTCGGCGTGGGAGCCACCTACCAGCACAGGAATCTCGCCAAAGGCTCGCAATTGTTCACCGGCCGACTACGCATGAACTACGAGAGCCTTTCCGGTTCATTCAACGGGCTCATTAACGACCGATACACAGAATATGCCGGAGAAGTAGGCATCACATTCCCGCGCTTTGAATTCCCATTTGCCCCTCTGAGCATGAGGCAGAGATTCAACGTATCATCCGAATTCGCTCTCTCTTTCAATTACCAGGAACGACCGGAATATACCCGCATTATCTCAGGAGCAGCGTGGAGATACAAATGGGTGAACCGCACCAACACCCGACGGCACGAATTTGACCTTATTGACATAAACTACGTATATCTGCCTGCCCGTACAAACGGATTCCTTGATGCTATAGCCCCCGACAATCCATTGCTCCGTTACAGCTACGAAGACCACTTCATCATGAGTATGGGATACAGATACTATCACACCAACAAGAGGATAGCATCAGCTGTAGGGAGAGCGCGAGGCATACAGCCGATAGTCTATACAATCAGAGCCTCAGCCGAGACTGCCGGCAATCTGCTTTATCTCGGATCGAAGGCTTTCGGTAAACGCTCTGAGAGCGGAGTGTATGAAGTGTTCAACACCCAGTTCTCGCAATACATAAAAGGGGAAGTCGACTACGCCATAACCCGCAACTTCGACCACCGTCACTCACTGGCATTCCATATAGGAGGAGGCATAGGATATCCATATGGCAACTCAAGGGTTCTTCCTTTCGAGAAAAGGTTCTATGCCGGAGGTGCCAACGGAGTAAGAGGCTGGGGTGTGCGCACTCTTGGTCCAGGACGATACAACTCACACAATTCCGTGTCCTACTTCATCAACCAATGTGGCGACATAAGGCTCGATATGAGCCTTGAATACAGAGCAAAGCTTTTCTGGGTGCTCGAAGGCGGAGCATTCATCGACGCCGGAAACATATGGACCATACACAACTATGAGAACCAGCCTGGAGGAATGTTTCACTTCAACACATTCTGGAAAGAGATAGCCTGGGCCTACGGACTCGGACTGCGCATGGACTTCAACTATTTCCTGCTGCGTCTCGACCTCGGTGTCAAAGCCTACAATCCGGCACAAGGACAGGAAAGATGGCCCCTATTCCACTTCGACTGGCACAGAGACACCGCAGTGCATTTCTCAGTCGGATACCCATTCTGAACCGAACAACATAACAGCACAATGAAACATCTCGTAATATTCGATCTGGACGGCACATTGCTCAACACTATAGCAGATCTCGGAGCTGCCACAAACTATGCGCTCAGAAACAGTGGCTACCCTGAACACAGCATCTCAGCATACCCGATGTTTGTTGGGAACGGTGTGACAAGGCTTATCGAACGCGCTCTTCCTGAAGATGAACGTTCTCCGGAAAATGTAACCGCACTTCGCGAAAAATTCCGCGAATACTACGACGAACATCTTGCTGATGCGACTGTCCCCTACCCTGGAATACCGGAAATGCTACATGAGCTCAACGACATGGGGGTAAAAATGGCAGTAGCATCCAATAAATACCAGAATGCGGTAGAGACACTGATCCAGCGTTTTTTCCCTGACATACCATGGGCTGCCGTAGAGGGACAGAAAGAAGGTGTCCCTGTAAAACCTGACCCGTCAATAGTGTTCGAAATTCTCGGCAAAGTCCCCACTCGCAAATCAAAAGTGTTATATGTCGGTGACTCAGGAGTGGATATGGAGACCGCACGCAGGGCCTGTGTGGACTCATGTGGTGTCACATGGGGCTTCCGCCCGCTCAAGGAACTAAAAGAGACCCATGCCGACAACATCACCGACACCCCTGACGGCATCATCAAGATAGTACGCCGCCCAGGGCTTGAATTGGATATTTAAGCCAACAAATCTCATAATCGCAAAGCCAATCCACTATATCATCACTACAATCCTAATATGCCCCAAAGATTTCTTTCCATAATCATCACTATAATAGCCTTATCGGTAAGCTGTATAAAGACTCATGCGACATCAGGAACAATGTTTGTCATTGACTCCCTGCGCACAGAACTACATGGAGCAAAAACCCCGACCGACTCTCTCCCTATAATGCTGAATCTCTATGATGTGCTTCCTCGTGAGAAATCCAACAAGATAGGCGACAGCCTGTACTACACAGCAATGCGTGCGCATGATTACAATTCGGCACTCGACATTATCCGCAATCAGGCAAATCGATATATGCGACGCGACTCCATGCTCCGCGATCTCACAGAAAAAGCCCTGAAATGCCCTGAAAGCAACGATCGGAAAGAGACTGTAACATTCATTCGATTCATGCAGAATATGCGTAGAGCCTACTACAGCGACACAGAAGAACGCAAGGAGGCTTTGAAGGAAAGAATGGAAGAGATCATGCTCAATCCACCTTCCGATCTCTATGACCGAGCCGCTCTCACACATGGGATATGCCTGTTGCTGTCCGATATCCCCAACAGCAATCTACTGGTGTCCTATATGGATTCACTCAAAAATATCATCAACAGGCTTCCCTCAAATGCCTATTCGCTAAGAAATGCATACAACGTGCACGCAGCATCCATATACTCCTTCACCAATCCAGAGCGGTCGATGGAAGCCGACTTAAATACCCTGAGGAACATCGAACTGCTAAAAAAGCAGTATTCAGCCAAAGGAAGAAAATTCCGCAACTATCATCCGTCATTTTACACGATATACACCCGACTCCTTTCCAACTTTGAAATTCTTGACACAGCAAAGGTAAACGAATATTACTCAAAAGCCATTGTCCAATTGCCATTCGATCCGGCAATACACGAAACCTACAGTAACTCACAGCTCCCTGACATCTATTACTCTATGTTCTACAAGGACTATTCCAGGGCATTGCCTCTCATAAAAGAGGCAATAAATCAACCTATGACACAAGCACGCTACAAACTCCTACTTCAATTGGAGATAGAATGCGCCGAAGCCCTCGGAGACAAGGAAATCCTGCTCAAAGCCTCAAGTGATTACATAAAGGTACTCAAAGACGAGATAGAAGAACAATCCCACAGTTCATACCGTGAACTACAGACAGCATATGCCATCTACGACATGAAGTACCGCGTCACACAGATGGCAAAGGAGAAAAGTGAATCAGTGGCATCACTCCAGCACACAATAATACTTGTATCCATATGTGCTGTAATCATACTGATAATACTTGCCATATTCCTTTTCCTCCAATTCAGAAAAAACCGCATGCTCATACGCAATCTATCCGAGACAAACCAAAAACTGTTGTCGGAAAGCGAAAACCTCAAGCAATCACGAGCGGAACTGATACGAGCACGAGACACAGCTCAGAAAGCCAATAATCTCAAGACCGATTTCATAAAAAACATGAGCTACGAAGTGAGAGTGCCGTTACAAGCCATCAACGAGTACTCCCATCTGATAGCTGACTGTGTAGGCAACGCATCGTCGGACGACATGGAAAGGATATCCCAACGGCATCTGACACACTTCGCCGACCTTCTGGAACTAAACAGTGAATTGCTCAGCACAATCATCAACGATGTGCTGAGACTGTCGGAGATTGACAGTTCACCCATATCAGTGCAACCGGTGGTGATAAATATCAAACTCCTATGTGAGGCAACTCTCGACAGTGTACGTCACCGTGTAAAACCAGGTGTCACCTTATCGCTCGCCCCCGAATGCGGACCGATAGAGATCTTCTCCGATCCGACACGCCTGCAACAGATCCTGAACAATCTGCTCACAAATGCCGCCAAGTTCACCGATAAAGGTTCAATTGTTCTGTCCTATAGGACAAACGACTCCGACTCAAAGATTATATTTACTGTCACGGATACCGGCATAGGCATAAATGCCAAAAACAAGGACAAGATCTTCGACAGATTCTTCAAGATTGACCGTGACTCGCAGGGTGCAGGTCTCGGACTCACCATCGCCCGGCTGATCGCCCAAAGGCTCGAAGGAGATGTTGAGCTTGACACATCCTACACATCAGGAGCACGCTTCTCAGTCACGCTCCCCAAAAATTAGAGCAGGCGGAGATGGATATTGCTGAAAAATTTTATAACTTTGCAATTGCATTTTAAAATGAGGACATACACACCAGAACGAAGAAGTCGGTTCAACACAGTGATTGACCCTGAGCTTGTGGAGCGCGTGAAGCAGTTGTTGCTTTGTGCGCGCAGCATAGTTATCACCTGCCACGTAAGCCCTGACGGAGACGCCTTAGGTTCAAGTTCTGCTCTATGCTCTGTGTTGCGGGCTCTCGGAAAGGATGCCTCAGTAGTCACAGCTGACTGTCCACCAAAAGCATTGCAGTTTTTGCCAGGTGTCCGCGACATTGTCACATCCACACGTACACCAGAGAAAGCACAGGAACTCATCGCAAAAGCCGATCTGCTCTTCTGTCTTGACTTCAACGATATGAAACGTGTTGACCGCCTGAGTGAAGCTTTGGAAAAGTCAGCGGCACGACGTATTGTCATAGACCATCATCTCGCCCCAGTAATCAGTTGTGATGTCCTGATTTCCCGACCGGAAGTGTCATCTACATCTGCCCTACTCTATATCCTCCTTTGGCAAGCCGGATGGGCGCGCTACCTAAACCGCAGTTCGGCAGCGTGCATATACACCGGAATGATGACCGACACCGGCAATTTCGCATACAATTCCAACGATCCCGATCTCTACCTCATTGTCCACGACCTATTGCGTAAAGGCATTGACAAAGACAACCTTTACAAACTCGTACACAATAATGCCTCGCAGTCGAGCATACGCCTCAACGGCTATGCCCAGTACCGTACAGAATATATGTGTGGAGGGCGCATGGCACTCATATCACTAAGCAGTGACGAGCTACGTGATTTTGATTACTCCAAAGGTGACACAGAAGGGCTGGTCAATATCCCGCTCACAATCCCCGAAGTGCAATGGTCGATATTCATGCGTGAGGACAGCAAGGATCTCGTGAAAGTATCCATGCGTTCCAAAGGGGTATTCCCTGTCAATCTGGTATGTGAAGAAAAATTTGGAGGAGGAGGGCATATCAATGCTTCCGGCGGCGAATACCACGGACCACTTACTGATGCCCTCTCCTATCTACTTCAGATAATTCCCGATTATGAAAGCCTATTGGAATAGGTCTCACCAATAAATACTTATAATACAGATCACATTCACAACATACAACAGAATGAAACGTCAAATTTTATCCATATTCCCTATTCTGGCCCTCCTGCTTGCCGCAACATCATGCAGCGATTCCAAAAGCTATGCCGATCTTCTAAACGAGGAGAACCAACTGGTCAATGCGTTCCTTGCCGAGCACCGAGTGATCGAGGAGATTCCTGCTGACAATAATTTTGAGGTAGGCGAAGACGCTCCATATTATTGTGTGGACGATGAAGGATATGTGTATATGCAGGTCATAAACAAAGGGAGCGGTGAGATACCAGAAAAAGGCGACCGTGTATACTTCCGATACATGCGTTACGACCTAAACTACTATGTGGTAGGCAGCGACGACAACATCGGTGCAGGAAATATGGACAACATGAACACCGAACCTACATATTTCCTGTTTGACGATTATGAGATACAGCAGTCGGCACAATACGGAACAGGTCTACAGATCCCTGTGAAGCTTCTCGGATATGGCTGCAAGGTCAATGTTGTCATAAAGTCACAAGCCGGACCATCATCGGATATGAGCTACGTCGTGCCATTCCTTTATGATGTCTCATACAACAAACCGGCAATGTAACACCATCCATATACACATACACTTGCGATAACAGTATTATAATTAAGATATATGTCTCTCATAAAGTCCATATCCGGCATACGCGGCACCATTGGAGGCGTACCCGGCGAAGGCCTCTCCCCTCTTGATATCGTAAAGTTCACAGCTGCCTACGCAACATTCATGAATCGCAACAGCAGCTGCAATTCCCGCACCATAGTAGTAGGGCGTGACGCTCGCCTGAGCGGTCCGATGGTGAGCGATATAGTAATAGGCACGCTCACTGCCATGGGAATGGATGTGGTCAACATAGGTCCGGCATCCACCCCAACCACTGAGATCGCTGTGGTAGAGGAGAAGGCTTGTGGCGGCATCATACTCACTGCAAGCCATAACCCTAAAGAGTGGAACGCATTGAAACTCCTCAATGAGAATGGGGAATTCCTTAATGACGCTCAAGGCAAGGAGGTGCTACGCATAGCTGAAGCCGGTGAATACTCTTTCGCTTCAGTTGACGATCTCGGACACGTATACCATAACGACACATACAACCGTCGTCATATAGAAAAGGTCCTTTCCCTTGATCTCGTTGATACGGAAGCTATAGCAAAGGCTGATTTTACAGTGGCTGTCGATGCGGTCAATTCTGTAGGAGGAACAATTATCCCACAGTTATTGCGAGCTTTGGGCGTAAAGAATATCATTGAGCTTAATTGTGAAGCCACAGGCAGATTTGCCCATACCCCCGAGCCTATACCGCAGAACCTGACCCAAATATCCGAACTTATGGCTGATGGGAAAGCAGATGTAGGATTTGTAGTAGATCCCGACGTTGACCGTCTTGCCATAGTAATGGAAGATGGAAGAATGTTTGTCGAGGAATACACCCTTGTATCCATTGCAGATTATGTACTGTCACATACGCCCGGAGCTACCGTATCGAATCTCAGTTCCTCACGCGCACTTCGCGATGTCACCGAACGCCATGGCTGTTCCTACTCTGCCGCAGCGGTCGGAGAGGTGAATGTCACAACCAAAATGAAAGAGACAGGAGCCGTGATAGGGGGCGAAGGCAACGGAGGTGTCATATATCCGGAATCACACTATGGCAGAGACGCTCTTGTAGGCGTAGCACTCTTCTTGTCGCTGCTTGCAAAAAGCGGCAAGAAAGTGAGTGAACTGCGTGCCACATATCCTGCTTACGAGATAGCAAAAAACAAGATAGAACTCACACCTGAGATCGATGTCGACGCAATTCTTGAAGCAGTAAAGAAGCGTTTCGCAGGAGAGAGGATCTCTGACATAGACGGAGTGAAGATCGATTTCGCCGATTCATGGGTACATCTTCGCAAATCCAACACCGAGCCTATAATCCGCATCTACAGCGAAGCTCACACCATGAAAGAAGCCGATGACCTCGCCGACAGCATCAAAGCTGTCATAGCCGAGATGGTATAAAACCTCACACTCTTCTCAAAATATCACACCATAATATTAAGGCTCGAACCGATGTTTGGTTCGAGCCTTAATATTATGGTGTGATAACTATTTTACACTCCTTTGAATGGAGGCGGTGTGGCAACTGATGAGTCATCGTTATCATCCTGAGGCTTAGTCTCCTCTACCGGATTCACCTCTACAGCAACTACATCCTGCGGCTCAGAGGAGTTTTCCTTCTCTTCCTCTACATCGGATTTACTCTCTGCGGCTTTAGCTGCCTCGCGGGCGGCATCACGCTCTGCCTGGAGAAGCATTATCTCCTCAGTGCGAGAACGCCACTGACGCTCACCGAATATTTCCTTGAGATCCTCGGAGTACATCACCTCTTTCGTGAGAAGAGTCTCAGCAAGCCTGGCATGACCTTCCTTATGATCTCTGATAATCTGTTTTGCCCGCTCATACTGCTCGCTAATGATTCGTGACACCTCCTCGTCAATCTGCTTGGCTCGCTCTCCGCCATAGGGCTTGGAGAAACCGTAAGACTGACCTGTGGAATCATAATAACATACATTAGGGAGCTTCTCGCTCATGCCATAATACACTACAATAGCATATGCCATCTTGGTGACTTTCTCAAGATCGTTGAGCGCACCTGTAGAAATCTCTCCGAGAGAAAGCTCCTCGGCAGCACGCCCGCCCAATGTCATGCACATCTGATCAAGCAGAGCCTGAAGAGGCGTGATCTGACGTTCCTCCGGCATATACCATGCAGCACCAAGAGCCATGCCGCGTGGAACAATCGACACCTTGACCATCTCGTTGGAGTACTCAAGAAACCAAGACACCGTGGCGTGTCCTGCCTCATGGATCGCGATAGCTTTCTTCTCCTCAGGAGATATGATCTTGGAACTGTGTTCAAGACCGCATATTATACGGTCGATAGCCGACATGAAGCTGTCGCGGTCGACTGTCTTCTTATTATTGCGGGCTGCGATAAGCGCAGCCTCGTTACACACATTGGCAATATCAGCACCTGAGAATCCGGCTGTCTGACGAGCCATCACCTCTACGTCCACCGTATCATCCTTCTTTATGTTGCGCAGATGGACATTGAAGATCTCGACACGATCCTTTAGTTCAGGAAGGTCCACTGTTATCTGACGGTCGAAACGTCCGGCACGCAGAAGAGCCTTATCAAGAATATCGGCACGGTTGGTAGCAGCAAGAATTATCACTCCGCTATTGGACCCGAAGCCGTCCATCTCAGTGAGAAGCTGATTGAGGGTGTTCTCACGTTCGTCATTGGCACCCATATTAGGATTCTTGCCACGAGCACGACCCACAGCATCGATCTCATCTATAAACACTATGCACGGAGCTTTTTCCTTTGCCTGACGGAACAGGTCTCGCACACGCGATGCACCCACACCTACAAACATCTCGACAAAATCCGAGCCTGACATAGAGAAGAACGGCACATTTGCCTCACCTGCCACAGCTTTTGCAAGAAGGGTCTTTCCTGTTCCGGGAGGTCCTACAAGAAGCGCGCCCTTAGGTATCTTACCTCCAAGATCGGTGTAACGCTGAGGGTTGCGCAGGAATTCCACAATCTCCTGAATCTCAGTCTTAGGTTCGGTAAGACCCGCCACATCCTTGAAAGTGACATTGGTTGCCTCCCCTTTCTCAAATACTTTTGCTTTGGATTTCCCGACATTGAATACACCGCCTGGACCGCCACCATTGGCACCGCCCGACATTCGCCGCATCATAAAGAACCAGAAAGCCACCAAAAGCACGATAGGACCGAAAGTCCACAGCACGGAGGTATAATCCGATGATTTCTCATAATTTACCTCGCCATTGAACTTTCCTGCCTCGCTCCAGGCATCAATCTGATCCTTCATCTTATCGGCAGAAGGGATGTCAGTGATGATATGGGCTACAGTACCGCTTCCAGGCTTGAACTGCGCCTCATGGAATATGGTGCTTGCCAGCGAATCGGAGACTTCAGCCTCAGCCCTGTTAGTATTGGTGAAGACCGTAATCTTCTTGACACCTCCCGACTCGACATATTGCTCGAACTTGGAGTAGCTCACATCTTTTGTCAGAGAGTTATCATCAATATAGAGCATCCCGAGAAGGAACACTATTATTATGGCATACGCCCAGTACATACTGAAACGTATACCAGATTTCTTAGGTTTATTGTTAGGAGTATCCATTTGAGGTATATTGGTTTATGCCTTAGTCAAGATCAGGGACATCTGTGATGGACGCATCGCTCCAAAGCCCTTCAAGATCGTAGAGTCGACGCATCTCAGGAACAAAAATGTGCACAAGCGTATCATCGTAATCTATGACTATCCATTGTGAATTTCCATATCCGTCATAATTGTAAGGCTTGATACGGGACTTGTCAAAAATGTATTCGCGGATGCTGTCAGCAACAGCGGCTACATGCTGAGTGGAGGTGCCCTCACATATAACGAAGCGGGAAGCAGCCGCACTCTCTATGCTGCTGAGATCAACCACAGTGATGTTTTTTCCTTTGCGTTCTTGTATTCCCTCGATAATCATCGGGAGCAGATCTTTGCTGTTGTCGGTGGTCATTGATTGAAGTTGTTATAACTTTCAGTGTGAGAATTTGTGATGAAGAAATGAGGAGATATCGATTGACAAAGATACTGAATTTTCAGCAGACTATATGTCAATAAGCCTTAAATTCCTCATTCGATATAGTAACAATATTGGAGGTTTAATAGTTTAATGACGTTCCGGAAATACTGTCAAGTCGGCTGGCAAGCTCTTCAAGAACGTCAAGCGGGAGTGATAGGGTGATTGTACATGTATTGTCAAACTCCTGCCCGGTAATCCTTACACAATCACGAGGATGAGCACCCTTTACGACACGCATCACATCATTCATGGCAAGATAGGGAAATGTCACCGACAGTGTTGTCATCTCGCGTCCCTCCACTACTCCGGCATCATCAAGTGCCATGCGCGCGGCTTCACGATAAGCGACAATCAGACCGGATGTCCCAAGCTTTATACCTCCGAAGTATCTCACCACAATCACTACGACATTGGTAAGACCGAGAGAATTTATCTGCCCCAGGATCGGTTTGCCTGCTGTACCCGATGGCTCTCCATTATCGCTTGACAGAAAAGTAAGACGGTCAGCACCGATCATGTATGCCCAGCATACATGACGTGCGTCGTGATACTCGTTGGCATAAAGAGCTATGCACTCCCTGGCATCATCGACTGACGACACCGGGAGTGCAAATGCGAGGAAACGGCTCATCTTTTCACGATAGATCCCTTCCCCGGTTTTAGGTATTGTAAGAAATTTAGCCAATTAGATGATAAGCATTGAATCGCCGTAGACGCCAAACTTATAACCCTCCTTGACCGCCTTCTTATAAGCCTCCATCACGAGGTCATAACCGCCGAAAGCGGCAACCATCATGAGCATTGTAGAATACGGAAGATGGAAATTTGACACCAGGGCATCAGTGACAGTAAAATCATAAGGAGGGAATATGAACTTATTGGTCCATCCAGAATAAGTTTTCATATGACCGCCCATGCTCACGGCACTTGCTATACCACGCAGCACCTGAGTACCTACGGCACATACCTTACGACCGGCATCCTTGGTGGCATTCACCTTGTCAACAAGCACCTGTGATGCCTCCATCTCCTCTGAGTCCATACGATGCTTGGTAAGATCCTCGACATCGATCTCACGATAATTGCCAAGACCGCTGTGAATGGTAATGAAGGCCTCACCAACACCCTTGATTTCAAGGCGTTTCATAAGTTCACGCGAGAAGTGAAGTCCGGCTCCTGAAGCCACAACAGCACCCTCGTTACGAGCATATATCGTCTGATAACGCTCGGTATCTTCCTGAGCGGAATCACGATTGATATAGAATGGCAAAGGTGTTGACCCGAGCTTGTAAAGCTCCTCCTTGAACTCCTCATGCGATCCGTCATAGAGGAAACGCAGTGTGCGTCCACGCGAGGTGGTATTGTCGATTACCTCAGCCACCATAGACTCATCGTCGCCAAAGTACAGCTTGTTGCCTATACGGATCTTGCGAGCCGGTTCCACCAGAACATCCCACAGCTTATTCTCCGCACTAAGTTCCCTGAGCAGGAACACTTCGATGCGGGCACCGGTCTTTTCCTTATTGCCATAGAGAAGAGCCGGGAACACCATAGAATCATTGTAGACAAACAAGTCTCCCTCATCAAAATAATTGATGATCTCCTTAAATGAGTGGTCCTCGATCGTCCCATCCTTACGATTCACCACCATCAGTCGAGCTTCGTCTCGTTCCCCAACAGGATGCTGCGCTATAAGCTCTTCAGGGAGCTTGAATTTAAATTGTGAAAGTTTCATCCTCTTTCAGTCAGTTATATACGATAAATAGTATTGATCAGTTATTGTTTTCCTCATCAGGAATTATGATGTCAGTAGTGCGTATCAGTTCAACAGCCTGCTCTACTGTCAGACAGTCCTCCACTCTCATGTCACCTACACGAGTGCGCCGCAGAGCTATCAGATGACCTCCGCTGTTGAGGGCTTTGCCGATATCCCGGGCAAGAGCGCGGATATATGTTCCCTTGCTGCACACTATGCGTAGCCGGAGTGTCATTTTATCAGAGTCGAATTCCTCAACCTCTATTTCATCAATCACAAGTATCTTGGGTTTGAGCTCGACCTCTTTGCCTTTGCGTGCCATATCATAAGCACGCTTACCATCGACCTTACATGCCGAGAATGCCGGAGGCACCTGCTCAATGCGCCCAATGAAATCAGGCAGAATCGCATCAACAGCCTCTCGTGTGATATGCTCAGTAGGATAAGTGGCATCGATCTCAGTCTCAAGATCATAAGACGGAGTCGTGGCTCCAAGCTGGATTGTAGCCACATACTCTTTAACCCCGGCCTGAAGCTGCTCTATAAGTTTAGTTGATTTTCCTGTCACTACAACCATGACTCCTGTAGCAAGAGGATCGAGGGTCCCGGCATGTCCGACCTTCATCTTCTTACGGTGAAGACGATGCAATAACACCCCGCGAACACGCTTGACAACATCAAACGAAGTCCATTCAAGAGGCTTGTCAATATATAGAATCTCTCCTGTGATAAAATCCATAGATTTAATAGCTTACCATATAAGACAAAGCACTCCGACACATGCACAATAAAGTGCGAACCAAATCAATTTGCCTTTCTTGACAATCTCAATCATCCATTTGCAGGCAATGCATCCAACAATGAAAGAGGCAAAAAAACCGATCAGCAACGGTCCGGCACCTACTGTCTCGCCCATGCCTTCGCCAGCAAGAATATCCTTCATCCCCAACAGTGCCTCCCCAAGAATGGGGATTATCACCATAAAGAATGAGAATTGAGCGATCCTGTCACGCCTGTCACCCAAAAGAAGACCTGTAGCGATGGTTGTGCCTGAACGGCTGAGCCCGGGAAGGACCGCTACCGCCTGAGCGCAACCTATCACAATAGCATCAAGCCATGTGATATCATGTCCCATAGTGTGATATCGAGCCTCTCGCTCCGGATTACGGAAATAATAGGCAAAACTGAGCAGGCAAGCTGTAACAAGAAGGCATATACCGACTATTGTCAGACCGCTACCGAAAAAGCTCTCCACAGTATCCTTGAAGCATAGCCCTACTATCGCAATGGGAATGCAAGATAAAAGAATCTTACATACATAGAAAAACTTATCGTCCCTCGCTATAGTAAAAAACGATTTGCACAACGGCATGAACTCCTTCCAAAGCACCACAATCGTGCTCAGTACAGTGGCAACATGGAGAGTCACATCAAACTCCAAAGCATCCTCCCCTGAAATATCAAGACCGAGGATTTCACGAAATATCTCAAGATGTCCGCTACTGCTTATAGGTAGATATTCGGCAAGCCCCTGTACTATGCCAAGGATAAGCGCATCAATCCAATCCATATCCGCACCGTTTACTTTTTATTACGTGAGAACATAATCCCTACTCCCATGAATATGAATCCGAGGAAAGCGATTGTCGGGCCCACTACAATCCTGCGAGTCGAAAATATATCAGGATTGAATGCACCCCAGTCACTTGACCCTCCCGCCATAAGCAGAAACCCAAGCACTATCATGATCCCGGCGATTGCCATGAGTATAAAATTGATACGGAGAAAGGGCATTTCGCGCTCGCTCTGTTTGTCGAGAACATCATTCTCTGACCTGCGGCGTTCGTTCTTATATGCCATAATTTTTATGATGATTATTTATAAAGTTCGTCGTAACTTAAAGAGAGATATCTGTTGCATGCGAAAACAGCTGCCACAAGGCATATCACCATACCGATAATTATCATAGCGACCATGACCATTACGGCGTCTCTCCACTCAAGCACTGATTTCACGGATGGCGCAAACATCTGACAATAATAGAGCATAGCAGCGACTATCCCTGACGCAAACACCCCTGCCACAGCACCATTGACAACACTTTCCATAAGGAAAGGACGGCGTATGAACCCGGAAGTAGCTCCGACAAGCTGCATTGTATTAATAAGAAAACGCTTGGAATACACCGAAAGTCTCACTGTATTGAATATCAACACAAAGGAGACCACAAGCAATGCCACTGCAATGCACACAAGCGTAAGAGACACACTATGCAGGGTATGGTTGACACTATCAATCAGCTCATTGTGCACCTTCACATCACTCACTTGCGGCATAAGATTTATTGGTGCCACAAGCATCTGTATACTATCGGCACAGGCATACTCCTTAGTCACCTTCACCTCAAGTTCAGGAGTGAAAGGATTCACTCCTGCAAGACTCATTATGTTCTCATCCTCGCCGACCATTTTCTGCCAGCGTTCGAGGATATCATCGGGTGATGAATATACGGTGGAACTTACAGAATTACATTTTTTCAGTCCGTCAGTTATCTTGGAGATGTCATCGGCGGTCACACCGTCATTAAAGATTATTACAAATCCCATATTGTCCCTTACTGACTGAGTAAGAACATGGGCAGCAATGCCTACAAGAGCAGCAATGCCGAGAATCACTAGCACAAGAGCCACTGACACTGTTGCCGTAGCCCGGGTGCTGAACAATGGGATATGATGAAAACGCTTCTTAGGCATATTATAATAAAAACGTCACAAAATTACTATCATTATAGCCTCCTGTCAAGAGTTTTAACTAAACTTTAACAATTATCCGGTATCAGTTATTAAAAATACCAAGTAAATTTGCAGACTGTAATACCTTATATCATCATACTTACTTTCCTAAAAATGAACAAAACATCCATTGCCACGCGCTACATCTGTGTAATAATGCTGGCTTCGATGGTCACTGAACTACTGAATGCAGAGTCCATTAGCACCACTACCATTCAAGGACGGAATGTTGTTGTATCGGCACTCACCCCCGACATTATCCGAGTAGAGAATTTCGCACCAGGCGAAACTCCTTCAGCGACATTGCCACCAATGGCCCAAGCCTCACCTGACTGTTCAGTAACCACTGTCGGAGACATGCAACTGTTCACCACTTCAACAGGGGTAACCGTAAGGGTCAATACCGTCACCGGTGCAGTTGACATCACAGCCGGGCATGATCGTTCGATAAGCGACAATGGCATAAGGGAAATATCCGACGGACAACAATCCATCCGTCTGTCAACGATGGGGAGCGGTTCTTTCTACGGAGCAGGCGAACGAGGCTACAGCTTCAACCTCGCAGGCGATACCCTCGTGATGTACAACAAACAGAACTATGGCTACACAGCCGGCGATCCTCGCATCAAGCAGATGAACATAACCATGCCGCTATTTCTAAGTTCCAACGGCTATGCCGTAGTGTTCGATGACTATGCGGCTGCCAACATGGTAATGTCAAATCCTATCGTATACACCACAGAAGCCAAAGAACCGGTCTCATACTACTTCATAAATTCCGCCGGCACGCTTGCGTCACTAATGCCAAAACTGACAACCCTGACCGGGCATCAGCCGCTCCCACCACTGTGGTCACTTGGCTACATAACATCAAAATACGGCTACAGGACACAGGATGAGACCATCGGAGTCGTCGACACCCTGAAACGCTCAGGCTACCCTCTCGACGGCATAGTGCTTGACCTATACTGGTACGGCAAAGAGCAGGATATGGGCAGACTCTCATGGGAACCGTCACAATGGCGCGACCATCGCAGAATGCTATCCGACCTCAAGAAAAGAGGAGTCAACACTGTAATAATATCTCAGCCATATATCCTACGTAACGGCAAAGGCCTTGACAACTACAACTATCTGCGTGACAACGGCCTACTACTCAAAGACTCAACAGGAGCCCCACAGGAAGTGACCATATGGGTAGGCGAAGGAGGGATGTTTGATGTATCCAATCCCAATACCAGGAAATGGCTAAAAGAACGATACAAACAGCTCACTCTTGATGGTGTAGGAGGATGGTGGGGAGACCTCGGCGAACCGGAAGTGCACCCTGAAAGCGGACTGCACGCAAACGGACTCACCACACGCCAATACCATAATAAATATGGCAATGACTGGAGCAAGATAATCTATGATCTGTACAAAGAGGAATTCCCTGACCGCCGACTCATGACAATGATGCGTGGAGGCACCACCGGGCTTCAGCAATACAGCGTGTTTCCATGGTCGACCGATGTGTCACGCTCATGGGGCGGACTGCAACCTCAGATCACAATCATGCTCAACTCCGGACTGAGCGGACTGGGATATATGAGCCACGATGTCGGAGGATTCGCGATTGACGAATCTGCCCCATACGACCCCGAACTGTATGTCCGCTGGCTACAGCTCGGCACATTTTCACCGGTACTACGCACTCACGCACAGCGCACCGCCGAACCATACAACTATCCGGAGCAGCAGCACATAATACTACCGCTCATAAAGGAGCGATACCGATGGCTCCCTTACAACTATACTCTTGCCTATGAAAATGCCACTGACGGACTGCCGCTCGTACGTCCCCTCAATTTCTATAGTCACGGAAGTGCGAAGTACGATGACATTGCCGACGAGTACCTCTGGGGGCGTGATGTCCTCGTTGCTCCGGTTCTTACAAAGGGGGCGACTAAACGCAGAATAATATTCCCTGAAGGTGAATGGATAGACATTACAAACCCCGAAACGACATATCATGAGGGCGACACCATATCGTATGCCGCACCTCTTGAAACCCTACCTCTGTTCGTACGTGCGGGATCATTCATACCCACTGCCGATTACCCGATGGATAACACAGGCGACTACCGCACTGACCGGTACACGATCAACTACTATCCCGCCGAAGGGGAATCATCCTATACGCTCTATGAGGACAACCCAGGCTCAACCTCCTCACTATCCGACAAAGAATACCGCTTAGTGACTTTCACAGGCGAAACCACACCTTCCTCAATAAATATTAAAATAAAAGCCACAGGGAGCTACCCGGAAAGCAAGAAAACAAAAAAACTCTCATTTGTGATTCATCGTACAGGGTTTACTCCCACTTCCGTGACTGTTGACGATCGCAAAATCAGGAACTACAAATACGACCCCACAGAAAAGACCCTTCGTTTTGAAATAACACTTGACAACGATAAGGAAACCCCTTCTGAAATAAGGGTACAATAACATTTGATAAAATCATTCCCCCAATGACAATTTTTTTTGCCATTGGGGGAAATTGTTTGTAACTTTGCCGATGAATAAATTTGTACCAACAACAATCATCAATTCATCCGACAAAATCAACAACCAAATTATAATACCTGAATACAGTTATGGGATTATTTGAAAAACTTACTGCGAAAGCCAAGGCCTCACGCCAGCGCATCGTGCTCCCGGAAGGGACCGAGCCCCGTACACTCACAGCCGCCGACCGCATCATAGCGGAAGGCATTGCCGACATCATCCTGATTGGCGACCCAAAGGAGATCAACACGATGGCATCGGAGCTCAAACTCACCAACATCGACAAGGCAACGATAGTCAACCCTACTGACGAGGCTATCATTGACAAATACGCTCCGCTGTTCTACGAACTCCGCAAGAAAAAAGGTATCTCAATGGAAGAGGCCCGCACCACCACAGCCAACCCGCTGTATCTCGGCTGCCTCATGATAAAGAGCGGCGATGCCGACGGACAGGTGGCAGGTGCACTCAACACCACCGGCAATGTGCTCCGCGCAGCATTTCAGGTAATCAAGACAATGCCAGGCATAAACGTAGTGTCAGGCGCATTCGTAATGGTGCTCCCCGAAGGCTCGTCCTTCGGCACAAACGGACTCCTTATCTTTGCCGATTGTGCAGTAATCCCCGATCCAACAGCCACAGAGCTCGCACAGATAGCCGTATCCGCAGCACAGACCGCCCGCGACATCGCAGGCATGGAACCCCGCGTGGCAATCCTCAGCTTCTCAACTAAGGGAAGTGCCAAGCACGAGCGCATCGATAAAGTGATTGAAGCGACACAGATCGCTCACCGCATGGCTCCCGAACTACAGCTCGACGGAGAACTTCAGGCTGATGCCGCACTCGTACCCAGCGTAGCCAACAGCAAAGCCCCCAACAGTCCGCTCGCAGGTCGCGCCAACGTCCTCGTGTTCCCGTCTCTCGAAGTAGGCAACATTGCTTACAAGCTCGTTCAGCGTCTTGGCGGTGTTGAGGCTGTAGGTCCTGTTCTACAGGGTCTTGCCGCTCCGGTCAACGACCTTTCCCGCGGATGCTTCCCCGAGGATATCTACAAAACAATCATCATCACCTGCAACCAGGCAATCGGTCTAAAAGAAAACAAATAAACCATGAAAATATTAGTCCTCAACTGCGGAAGCAGTTCCGTAAAATACAAGCTCATTGATACATCATCCGACGCTGTTCTCGCTGAAGGTGGAGCAGAGAAAATCGGTCTTGCCGACGGATTCCTCAAATACAAAAAAGCCGATGGTTCAAAAGCCATTATCGAGCTTGGCCAGACCGACCATAACGGTGCGGTAAAAGCTATTCTCAACCTCCTCTCTGATCCTGTTGAAGGATGCATAAAGAATTATGCTGAGATCGATGCTGTAGGACATCGTGTGGTACACGGAGCAGAAAAGTTCAGCCAAAGCGTACTTATCACCGATGAGGTCAAGGACATGATCAAACAGTGCTATGACCTTGCCCCCCTCCACAACCCCGCCAACATGACCGGTATCGACGCAATCACTGCCCTCATGCCTGAAGTGCCTCAGGTAGCAGTGTTTGACACAGCATTCCATCAGACCATGCCCGCAAAGTCGTTCATGTATGCCCTCCCCTACAAATACTATACAGAGGACGGTGTGCGCCGCTACGGTTTCCATGGCACAAGCCACCGCTATGTGTCACAGCGCGTGTGTGAATTCCTTGGGATCTCTCCTGTCGGACAGAAAATCATCACCTGCCACATCGGCAACGGCGGTTCCATAACAGCTGTAGTCGACGGAAAAAGCGTGGATACATCCATGGGGCTCACTCCCACTGAAGGTCTCATGATGGGAACACGAGTAGGCGACGTTGACCCGGGCGCGCTCGTTTACCTTATGCTCAAGCATAACCTGTCGGCAACAGAACTCCAGAAGATCATCAACAAGGAGAGCGGCATGCTCGGCACCAGCGAGATATCAAGCGACATGCGTGAGATAGAAGCAGCCGTAGACGCCAAAAACCCTCGCGCTTGCCTCGGGCTGGACATGTATGAGCAGCGCATCACAAAATATATCGGAGCCTATGCAGCCGAAATGGGAGGCGTCGATATCATAGTATTCACAGGAGGTGTCGGCGAGAACCAGTGTTCACTCCGCTCTAATGTCTGTGCTCCGCTCGCATTCATGGGTGTAGAGATCGACATGGAAGTCAACAAGGTACGTGGCGAAGAGAAAGTAATCTCCACCCCGGCATCCAAGGTGAAAGTAGTGGTAATACCCACTGACGAGGAGCTGATGATCGCCCGCGATACAGAAGCTATCGTCAAGAAATAAACATATAAACTAATTCGACCATTTATGACTAAAATCCGTGCAGCAGTTGTCGGTTATGGCAACATAGGTAAATTCACAATTCAGGCTCTCGAAGCCGCTCCTGATATGGAGATAGCCGGCGTAGTACGCCGTAACCTCGGAGAGAAACCCCTCGAACTGACACCCTATCCAGTCGTAACCGATATCCGCGAGCTCGGACATGTCGATGTGGCAATTCTCTGCACACCCACGCGTGAAGTCGAGAAATACGCTCTCGAATTCCTTGCCTTGGGAATCAATACTGTCGACAGTTTTGACATCCACACCCAGATCACCGCGCTCCGCCGCTCCCTCAACGAAGCTGCGGTAAAAGCCGGAAAAGTGTCAGTCATATCAGCAGGCTGGGACCCGGGAAGCGATTCCATAATAAGGACCCTTCTTGAAGCAGCTGCCCCTAAAGGCATCACTTATACCAACTTCGGACCCGGCATGAGCATGGGACACACAGTATGTGTCAAATCAAAGCCAGGAGTGAAGAACGCCCTTTCCATGACCATGCCTAAGGGTGACGGAATGCACCGCCGTATGGTGTATGTGGAACTCCTGCCCGGAGCAACTCTCGAAGAGGTAGCCAAAGCTGTAAAGGAGGACCCCTATTTTGCTTCCGACGAAACACACGTTATGGCAGTGGAGAGTGTGGATGCAGTAAAGGATATGGGCCACGGTGTGCATATGGTGCGCAAGGGTGTTTCAGGGCAGACTCAGAACCAGCGTTTTGAGTTCACTATGAGCATCAACAATCCCGCGCTCACAGCCCAGCTCCTTGTAGCTGTGGCACGAG